>Ga0181612_101453_pt1 | contig 27133 bp, 14 predicted proteins | sample HoacroProtozoa21_FD_119630 | JGI IMG/M metagenome (GOLD analysis project Ga0181612, IMG submission 119630) | Hoatzin crop microbial communities from Cojedes, Venezuel. Combined Assembly of Gp0051906, Gp0051904, Gp0051908
CAGCCCATCTCGCTCTCACACTCCTGGGTGCTCCTCAATCTCTCCACTTCCTCTTTCAGCTCTGCCACCAGGCCGAGTAGATCATTCACCTGCTCGCACCGAACACAGCTGCTCTCTCTGCTGTCCTCCAGTACGAGTGCCAGGCTCAGGCACTCCCTGCAGCAGAGACCTGGACACCGGTGTCCTTGGGCGGGGCCTCCGTCTGGGTCCCCACACTCCTTCGAGCAACAGCTTTCCCACGAGCAGTAACCGCAGTTAGAATATCTCCTGGATGGGCGATGCCCACCACTTCAGCAGCCCGGAGGGGGGGCAGCGCCCTGCCCGCTCGCCTTCCCCGCGCGAGCCGCCCGCGCGAGCTGCCGCGCCGCTCCCCGGCTGCTGCGCCGCCTCTGTCCGCCCGCGCTCGCCGCGGGCGCTCTTTCACGCGGGGGTTTGGCCGCTGTCGCACTCGACTCCGCCCGGCTGAGTCAGAGCTGCCGCTCGCCGGCAACTCCCGCTTCCCCGCTCGGGGGGCGCGGCGGCGGGGCTGGGGTCTGCTGTCTCTCTCGGCGCTTTTGCCGCCTCGCCGCTGCGGGGTTGCCACCGGAGAAAGGGTCCCTCGGCGCGAGCCTCCGCTCCAGAGCCCTTCGCCTGCAGTGGCTTCAACACCTGTCTTCAACCTAGTTGTCTTTTATAAGGCTTTTTCTCTCACTTTAGCGGACTATTTCTTTATTTATTTATTCTGTAGCCCCGGAAGCCAACAGCAGAGATGCTACAAACAGCACCTGCTGTGATGTAAGTACAGGACGTATAGAAAGTGAATCTTGAGATAGGCCTGCTATCCATCTTGCTACCTTTCACAACAAAAGGACAGGAATGAATTTCAACAGATGATGTGAAGGACTGGATGCAGGATTTTGAGTCAGGAGAGCGAGAAAGGCTTTTTGGCCATGCTGACTTTCTGTGCGAGCTTGTGAAAGTTGCTTAGTCCCTCTGCATCTTTCTCTGCCACGTGGCTAGAATAACACTCACTCACTTTTACCAGGTGCTTTGAGGCAAGCGAAAATTAGGACTGACTGACACTGAAGCTAGACCTGGCCTGGGGCCTGGGCTTATGCAGGCGAGAGGCAGAGATGCGCTCTGTCCCCCCTGCTGGCTGAGGTCACAAAGGCTGGTTGCCTTGTCACAGCCACCACGCCCGTGTCACAAACAGGCCCCGCTGGTTCCACCAGGCAGGGTGGCAGGCAGCCTGTCACTTGGCCCCCAGCCCACCTCAGGTGAAGACCCTCTGCGGGACCGCAAGGTGTCAGCATGGGGCGGGCAAGCTACAAGGCTCCAACCCAGCCCTCCCAGGTAAACGGCCCCCACGGGAACAGGGATGCTGTCCTCGCTGCAGAGCCAGACCCCAGCAGGAGAGGAGACCGCCCCTGGCACAGCCCGTCCAGCCACACCACACCGCCGGCCGCGGTCACTCCTGCGCAGCACGAGGAGGCACAGCAAGCGGAGGGCGGTGGGAACCGGCAAGGGCAGCGGCGGCAGCTGCAGCCAGAGAACAGGCCCCGCTTGCTCCATCGGCACAACAGGGCTGGCAGGAGACAAAGACGACGGCAGCGACAGCAGCGCAGGAGAAAATGGTGTATCAACAGAAAGGACAAGCTCGGGCAACAGGAGAGAGAGAAAGACCTCACGGATCAGGACACTCGTGCGCCTTCCTCCAACGGCTGTGGGAGGCAGCATGGCCAGCCGAAGTGTCCTGTGCATGGGCAACTACAACAAAAACGCACCAAGGTCCTCCACCAAGACCAGGCCAGTGGCCAAGAGGAAACGCTGCTCTGGAACGTGAAGAAGGGCTGCTGGGTCACAACCCTGTGCATGCCGGCAGCGATGCTGAGAGAGGCAAGCGTGCGCCTCCGCCCCATGAACATGGCAGGGTACTGCTTGCCAGGGATGTGCACGCCCCACAACACCAGCCAGTACATCATGGACCAGCATGAGAACGTGGGGTGAAATGTAGAGGAAGAAGCAGCGGCAATGTGCGGGGGAAGCAGAAACTGCAGCACTCCAGTTGAAGACCTCCTTCTCACAGGTCCTGTCCCTTCCATGGCCCAGGAGAGTGAAGGTGCATCTCCAGAGGAGGAAGAGGAGGAGAGCACACAGCCTGCCCGCCAAGACTAGAAGTGCCAAGACGATATTTACCCTGAAACCTAAAGCGGAGTGACAGCACAAGGAAAGCATCTGACTTGTAACACCATCAGCTATTAAGAGCAGGCAAGCTCTTGACATTCAATTTCCTAAATAAATATGTATCTTCTCTTCTAACTCGGCTGCCTACTGCCTAGTGATTCACACACACTGAGACAGGCTGGCAGAATAAGAAGCAGACAACCAAAAAGGTTAGCATTGCTTATGCCAAAGTGCTCAAAATTGCTACCCCAGAGATTTGTATTTTAGAGACCCTCTGCTCCGCTCAAGTACATATGTCCTATTCTGGAAGCCTTTTGAGTACGTTACTATGTTCTACTGAAAACAGAGGGCCTTACTAGACCATTTAAACCAAAAACCCCCAACATATATTTAAGCACACTTTCGAATGAAGGCTGTTTTTGGACACAGAAAAAAGAAAGAGTATTTGTTAGGTGAATATACTTTTTGATATAAACAGACACTAAAACATGCTTATCCATGGCTAAAGTGTGAATTAGCATATATACGTATATACATTGTATAATAGAAGCAAAATAAATGCAGTTCCAAAATAGGAGAAAAAGCACAAAAAATCCTATTTGGGGCACAGCAGTCCAGTCACAGACCACACACCTCGACCTGTCGTGAATGCTCGTGCCATTTTCCTTTAACCAAAGGTCAGGAAGAGAAAGGGGGTTGCTGATATCCCCTAGCTTCACTTTTTAAGGTGACTGGAACTACAGCCATGGGAACCTTCACGAATATACTAGTATTTACATCTCAGGGTGAAAGAATCATATATGTCTACTAGCAGTCACAAGAGAAAAGCAGTATTCAAAAACTCTTGGCTTACGAGGCTGCTTAAGAGAGAATGATACTGACGTGGGTAGGGATTTTAAAGGTGGAGAAGACAAAATAGAGTTAGTAGGAAAGGCTGTGTCTCTGACCTTTATAATTGTGTGTCCTGGGGTTGGCCAGGACAGGGTTAATTTTCGCCAGAATCCATGAAGGGACACAGCTGGGCGGGCTGACCCCACCTGGCCAAACAGAGCAGGGTATTCCATACCATGTGCCGTCGACGATGCTGGGTTCTGGTTGGGGGGGAGCTGGGCAGCGGGAACTCACTCGCGGCTCGGGAGCGTGGGTGGCGTCAGTCCAGTCTGGAAGAGTGGCTCTGTGGGTTGTGCGGTTTGTTTTGTGTATTCCCCTTACCTGTATCGTTGTTGTTCTTGTTCCCTTTGTTTGCTGTTCTGTTAAACTGCCCTTATCCCGACCCACCAGCTTTTGCCTGTTTCTTTCCATTCTCCTCCACACCCCAGCGAGTGGAGTGGTGGCGGCGTGACGCTTTTGTTGCCGGCCGCAGCCAAACCATAACATCATATCAAACAGTAAAAAAATGAGGGAATTTTTATTTAATTTTTTATTTCTGTTGTCACCAACATGCACCCTCCATCTAAGATCCACACTCAGGCAAAAGTGTATTCCTACTGGTGAAACTGGAAAAAGCTTTCATGGATGGCTGAGCAGGCTCCGTAAAGCTCTCAGCAAAAAAAGGAGGGAAAACTTTATATTATCTTGGATCTCCTGTGCTCTGAGGTAGGCAGGGTCTCTATACAGGGTCTCTATCCATGTCTTTGCCCAAGTTGAAGTGGCTTCCAGTAGGTTAAACCTCAATGTTGCCTGCAAGTAAGACTTAACATTTCCTAACCCAGACATCAGTGGTCAAGCTGACGTGCCCCTCATGTGAGGTGGATACTTGCATTTGAATATTTTATAGTACAGATAGATACAAAATCATAATGCTAGTAGGCCATTAGGGCATGGGCATTTTGACTTTCAAGCAGCAGTGACAGGTGGGTTTTTCTACTTTTGCCACCATTTATCACCAGACACTCTGATCTTTGTGGTCCTGCACTTTTCCTTGAGGTACTTCATCCCTTGACAGAAACTTCAGCACAGGGTGATGCTGGAAGGAAAGGTAATTTTGTTGTATCCTTTGGACATGACTTTTTGTTGTTAGCTCAAAAACTCCTTGAAACTGGTAGTGCTTTGGTGTCTCTAGTTCTTATTTGAAGGGAAAAAAGGGCTGCTGTGGTATGTAAACCTGGCTGTATCATGCAGCACGACAAGACTGAGGAAAAGCCTCCCATCATACTTGTGCCAAATAACGCTAGCATCATTCAGGCACAACAGAAAGCAGTACTAGCAGAGTGTAGATGGAGCGCCTATCACTGTAATTCATAACTTGCAAAGCATAGTAAAATAGAATTACGAATACAGCTAATAGCCTTGATGGGAAGAGTCTTTTCCTGAGGTGGCAGTTTTTTGGTACTGCTTTCTGTTCTCTTTGCAGTCGTGGGAGAGAATTAAAGTCTTACTGAGTAGATGAAATAAAGGATGGCATTAATTTAAAAATGAAACTCTAAAAAACTAGTAAATGCACCAATAATGAAATTCCTGCCATATGATAACAGCAACTAGATACTCACCTATCTATCATTTTACTTTAACTCTCAGTTTGTGGGAGATTTTTTTTGGCACACATTCCTGTCCATATGTGCACTTGTTTACTATACCATTTGCAAACCCTGTAGCATACAGATGGTACAAAATAAAGTGAATAAAAATTAATAGATTCCTATCAGTTTATTTTCTTTATATCTACTTTTATTACAAAATCTATTTTTTTTCTGTCTAGAAATAGTTTAGACATCAGAAGAATGCTCAGTAACTATTAAACATAGATTGCAGCCTGAGTTCTAGAGCAAAGTAGTTTTGTGTAATTTAATAGCCTCCCAATTTGATGAAAATTGGTTGCCAGACTGTTTAATAAAAAATCTGTCATTGTTTGTGCCATTCATTTAATATTAAACTATCAATAGTTTCTCCTGGATTTGTCTGTAAAAATCCTAAAAAAAAAAGCTTCAGTAAAGTACATCCGTTGCAATATCAGAAGTTCACTGAAGAAAAGCTTCAGCCCATTCCACTTAATTTTACAAGGGATGGATCGTTACATTTCAGGTGGAGTTAATAATACATGTGGCAGAAACACTCTGCAGGTATTAACTATATCTGACAGAAAATACAAATGTAGTTTGAAGCTTATTGTGAGAATGTTTGCAGCTGTGAACTCTTTAGAAAGAGTGATCTTTATGTTCCTCAATAATCTTAGCTGTACGATTAAGATGTCCAAGCAGAAAGCCAGAAAATGTTTAAATTACAGGCCTTTGGTAATTTACATTGACCTCCTATGCATCATGTGAATTATAAAAAAAAAACCCAACAATTTTCTGCACCCACAAAACCCTTGATGACCAGGCTGGATAATGATGAGTTCTCAGAGAGTCATTGTTCTGTTGCATACAAGATAAGATGCACAAGAATGCTGAGAGTACACATTGTTAAAATAAATCAACATAGATCAAAAAGCAATGCAGAGTTATATGCTGGCCTGTTCACCTTGATAACTTACATTCTACGGGGTGAAAAGCAGATGCGAACACAAGAATGCAGGATATCTGTTAAAAATAAGAAGCATAAAATGAAGTTGAAAGAAATACCATATCCAAAGCAGGAATATGATGAGAAGAGAAGGAGATGCAAGGTTGTTATAAAGCAGCAACTGCCAAAACCATTAATATCTAAAGCCCTTTTGTTGTCTAAGAGCTTGAAATATTTTTTACATTCTTGTGCTTCCCTTAGAGACATTGGAAGTTCTCACTGCTGCAGAAGTGGTGAAATAAGTTGCCTTTTTTCTGTTAGTAACTATAAAAGCACTACCAACATGGTCCAAAGGGAATAATACACCTTTCCTTTAAGAGCTCTTAAGCATTGCCTAATAATGGTTTCAAAATCCAAAAGCTAGAGTTAGATCGTAGTTTAATTCCTAGTAAAGGAAACGCTTGTTTCTATCCTAATCTGGGAGACAACAGTCACCTTTTCTTTAAATAGACTGTGGAATTACAAGCACTGGAAAAGATTCTCGTTTTGAAGGAAGTTCTCAAATGGATAACGGATGCCCCTGTTTCTCAGTTTATTGACTAAAAGGCCTTTTCTTGAATCCTCCAGAAAAGGTTGTCAGCAAAAAGGTGTGTCCTTTTTCTAATCGTGCCTGAGAATATGAACATGAGTTACGTATAGAAGCTCTGTGAACAGTCAAATTTTTTTAAGAAATATAAAGTGTACTGTCAGTACAAAAAGAGCTGTTTCCAAACCGTAAATTTAGATTCAGTACATCAGTTTATTGAGCTCTTGAGGCTATGTATATTGTGAAGTGTGAACCAATCCAATAAGTATACCATAAACTGCATCTAAAGAAGATTCCTAGGTTTCTGTCTATATTGTATATATTTGTAACTGATGCTGCTAGTGAGTTTTTAGGCTGATAGTCTGGAAAATGGATCAATATGAAAAATCCAGCTACTAGCTGAAATTTTAATCCCTGTTGCTCACAGTTAAACAAAAGGCAATTACTTATTTGAAGTTAAATGCAAACATAATGGGTGGCTGGTTCCTGCGGTAGGTTCATCAAATTTGCAAAACATTGTGCAGTGCAAAGTTATCATTTGTTAGCTTTAATTTCACTGACAGTATGAGGATGCATACAGATGTGCATACACACATATCTGCCAGTATTGTTTGAAAAAGACTGTTTTGCCTTACTAATGGTTCATATGAGGTACACGACACTCCATTTTTTGTCTGTTTATGGGCTGAATTCTACATATGCTTTTCCCTTCAATTCAAACTCTGTGAGCACATCAAACCAGAACAATACATATGTAATGCTGAAGGCTTGCACTTTATGTATGGTGCTTTCCTGCACATCATGATTTCCTGCAGGTCTTACAATTATACCTGTAACATTTTTTCCTGCTTTCAACATGTACTGAATGATAACTTTGAGATGACGTTTGAAAACCTGAGATGAACAGAGCTGTCTTCTGTTTCTGTATGTGTTGGTGCTTACACTCAGACTGTATCACATTTGGGGGAGCCCTTTACAGTGATGTTTTCAGGGAGAAGGAGAAGAGTCTCCTAACCTGACTTTTCTGCTACCATGTCCAGCATTACAGCATACTTCAAGAAGGTTCGGACAAATGTCCTTGCACCAGCTATATTATTTGTTATTTTCCTTACTCGGGACATGCTAGTTAAAGTCCAAGATTTAGGGTTGTTTTGTATCTTTGCATTTGTATCTGATTTTGGTTTAAACTAACCTTCCTGTGACAGTCTGAACTCAGTCTTGTATGAAAACTCACGGGTTGGAAGATGGAGATGGTTGTCAACAACCTGTGCTTGAAACCAACTACCACCCGTTGCAAGTGGTAGTCTCTAAGGAGCAGCTTGTATTTTTTTTTTTTTTTTTACGGGGTTCTCTACTTAGATATCCCTGCCAAATCTATAGCATAGATGTGAAATAATAGCTCATACACTGACAAGCAACTTGGTGGTCTATGCTATACTGTCTAGGGAGTCTGTGTAGTGTTTCACAACCTGGGTCAAGGAAAAGCCCTGACGTGCCCAAAACAACACCCCCTCCCCCCACCATTATTTCCTCATCACTTGTCTTGCTTGATTTCTGATTATACAGAGTTAATGATTTGTGGTTTTGAGATTCTAGGACACTTATGCACTGTGTAAACCTGATGTTTTTGCCTCTTTAAAGAGAGAGATTGAAGAGCTCCCACCAGACTCCAAGTATTAATGTGAAGTGATATTATGCAATGCACAGTTTCTCTTGCTTTTTGTCCCAGGGTCTTCACAAGGCAACTGTTGTCACAAGTATTGTGTGTTAAAACTGAATAATTTGGAAAAAAATACTAAAGGGATGAAAGCTATTCTTCCCTGTTTGTGGGTGGTTAGGAAGTCTAGAGATGCTTTATAAAACTCTTTTCAAATTATATTCTGTTTTTCAAGGAATAAATTTGAAACATTTTCAAAATCTTGTGTAGAGGTAGATGAGATTTGGAAAATGTGGTGAATGGTGGGGGACAAATACATAGAAGGAAAATATGAAGGTTCAAAGACACTGAGTGCTATGCTCATGCTCTAAAAACCTGCTTCACAGGTTATGAAATAATGTTAAAAGACATACACAGAACATGAAAGTGGAGCTTTAGTGCTCCTGTGGTTACGGTAGCCTTTAAAGGGACAAGTTTTAGTCATCTGAGCCACATTTTTCAGTGAGCTATTTCAATGAGATTTTTTGTGTGTAGGTATGTGACTTCTCTGCACATGTTTGGGACTGAGTATTGCTTTCCACCATATATGCTGCTCAAATTTCCCACAGCTGTTTCTCTGTATGTTATTTTCTTGTGCTTGGAGAAATAAGTGATATATCCTTGTTTTTGTGTGCAGGTAAACCTTAGACAGAAGGAAATTGCACGTATAAGATGGAATGACAAACATGTTATTAGATTCCCGAATGCATGACAGAACACTTTCAAATACCATTTATTCCTTGCTCATTCCCTGTACAACACATTTTGTACAGAAAATATATATTCCTTCTTCCAAAGCATCTAGAAGACTCCAGGGCCATGAAGCTATAACTGATAATATTACTCTTCCTGAAGACTTTCAAGCATCTGTTTGAGCTGAAATAAATTTAGAATTCCTGTTCCTTAGAGAAATGAAAATACTTCCACATTGTACCCTTATCCTTGGTTAATCTAAAAAGTTGAAAAGTTTTTTTCTGAGAACAAAACTTTCAGAAATGTTTCAATTCAGACCTTTGTTTCTAATTTAAAATTTAGTTTAAATTAATTAACATAACTAATTTCAAACTGGTTGTATGTGAATTTCATTTTCACAAGATATTGATTTGCTTGACTGAAACCACAGAGTATCGGAATCCAGTTGTGACTCCCGGGTCCTATACTTCATAGAAATACTTATCTTGTGATGTATGTGCTGTAAAGAAACTTCTTTGAGGTCACACTTGTTCTCTGCCATCTCAGAAGACAGCAGTGATTTCATGGACAACGTAATCTAGGATCTACTTCTAGTAGTTAGATAAAGGAAAATGTTACAGGTTAGAGTAACTTGAATGTCCTTTTGGTCTTGGTAAGGGTTTACATCTTTCATCAAAATGGAATGGACTTTGCTGCACAGCATTCTAATTTCACAATATCACCCTCATGTAAGATAAAGGTTGCTTTGTAGTAACTTCTTTTCTGCTATTACTCAGTTATCTGTCACTGAGAATCAGTGTTGCTAAAGATTTTGAAAGCAAAGTTCCTGAACTGTTGTTCCTAAGAAATGCCTTCAAACTGACAATCAGTAAGGCTTCATAAAGATTTTGTACTTGTCTCGTGTTTACCTCAAAGGAATTACACATGCATGCACATGTGTGTATTCAAGTATATTTTTAATATAAAGCATAAGCCTCTAAATCAAGTATTAAGCAATATACAGGGAAAAGCAGGCAAAGAAGTTAAGCCTTATACTCAGATCTTCAATAGAGCATGAAGTACAAAATGGTCTCCACAGAATCACAGAATGGTAGGGGTTGGAAGGGACCTCTGTAGGTCATCTAGTCCAACCCTCCTGCCGAAGCAGGGTTACCTACAGTAGGTTGTAGAGGACCTTGTCCAGGCAATAAAATAAAATATGACAATGACAATAAAATATTCCTTTTAATGATTTAATGACCTAATTAATTACTTGTATAGTGATTATTCATATCAAGAACTGTTGGGTAAGTAAATACAGAAATATTGTAATTGTCTGGTTTGCAGGTTGCATGCAGTATGCAGAAATTAACCCTTATTTAAGGAAGATATTTGTATTTATAGAATAACAATATTGCTGGTTATTTAAAATTTATACTACAATGATTGTGTAACCCTTTCAGTCACCTCAAAATTTTTACTACCCTTAGCTTTAAATGTCAATATAAAGGTCAGCAGCTTTGGAAAATGCATTATACTAAGCAACACTGGAGCTTTGTTTGTCTAATTTTACAACCAGATGGTCACATCTTGAAGAATCCCAGATTATCCCCTGAGTGTTAACACAGTTGGAAATGCTATACTACTGGCAAGACTAAAAACTGTTCTGTTAACCAGGAAGAAGCTAATTCAACTAGGGCCAATTTCTATAATGACGTAGATGTAACCTGTGCTTCTTGACACCAAGAGGTCAGGAACTTCAGGCAAAATTTCAGTAGATCAAAGGCAACAAATTTCACATAATAACAAGGAAGACAATCAGTGCTCTTCGGGAAGATGAAATCAACTCTCACTTAAAAAATCAAATAGAAAATTTCTATTAACTGTGTGGAAATTAGACCAAATAACTGAATCTGGATTCATAACCTGACTAAGTGTACAAGTAACTTTAAGTATATGAATAATCCTGCTAAATTAATAAAATGAGTTATAATTTGGGGAAAACACTGAAATGGCAGGAATTCTTATGAATTAACATACCACCATCTTAGAGGTGGCTTACAAGGTGCATCCCAGTACGTTTACAGGAGCCAAGGAAAAAGCCATGCCCAAGTACTAGAATAGATATCTGTCTAAATATTGAAAACTCTTGGTGTAAACTCTCATTGGAAAAAGTGAAATAAAGATGTATACAGAAATAAATGTGACTTTTGTGCTTGAAAAACTTCCGAGGTTTGGAATATTTTTTCCAAAATTTAAACTTGTCCAAAATGCATGCACTTTCAATGTAAACATTCAGTTACAAAGGCACAAAGAAATTATTTGTGGTACTGGTATCATTTGATAAGTCAGCAAACTTCTTAAAAATCCCATTCATTTAGTAGCATAAACTTCTGTTGTTATTTCGGTCTTGAGTGACACTGGATGTTGCCACAGCACTAAGTTTAAAAAAAATAAATTACAAGGAGGAAAGAAATGGACTTTGGTCTCATTAAAAAGGAGGAAGTTGCTACAAGAATGCTGATGGGGTGTGTGTGCTGACAGTCAAAGGAAAGTGTCTGGTCCATAACCTGCAGCATAAGAATGCCTGAATAATTTATTGGTGGACTAGGTTACTTGTTTGAACTTAAGCAGAAGGCTCTTACATACTCAGTGAGAGAGAGATTAACAGTGTTAAAAAAAGTCTTGCTGTTTGCCATTCGGTTTGGGTCATTGGCTAGACGTCTCATTTTCATGTGCCATAAGTAATTTGCCTTTGCTGGACCTCTGTTTGTGATCCAGCTGTCACTGATGTTGCTGTGACTCTTCCCATTCACTTTGAGGAGGGTTGGACCGAGTTGCTAAACTACAACATTTTCTTGCATGAATATCAATGGAAGTGGCATGTAAATGCCAGATTTCATTTTATTCTTAATGCATTCTGCTGGACAGACTACATTTTTTTTTCATTCAATAGGTATGAAATACCAAGACCTGTCAGAGAGATATCAGATGCAATTATAGCACATTTAGAGTACTGTACTAAGAGAAAATGGATTCAGAATAACTAGCAATTTATTCTATGCAAATTGTTTCAACTATGTAGTGCAGAATGTGTAATTGACAGCAATGGATATAATAATAATGTAAGCCAAATTATGTTAAATGGAAGTTAAATCTGGGCCTGCTTTATTTCTTTGGAATAAAATGTGATTTTTTTAAATAAAAAAGAGCCCCTTGCATGCAATATATGAGTTGTATGTTCTGCTTAAAGAAGTAAGTACCGTTCCTGATTATGTTTCTCAGAATGGGTATGTTTTTATCTTTGAGATTTTTTCTGAGCAAGAACTTGCAGTTTATTCTTAAGGTTCCAGTTTTGTTATTCATGGGGAGTCTATTAGGGAAAAACGGTGATAGTCCAGTTTGGGGGATACTTCGCTCCATTAAAATATTGCAAACAGGGCATTGTGTGAAATTACACAGACATAAACTCTTCAGTTGTTTTAGTAAAGAAATGATGCACGTTAAGCAGTTTCAAGAGATCACAGAAGTTGCATAACTGATTTTAAATTTCTCTTTGACCCTGATTTTTATCCGCATCATCTGCTTGTATAAAAAGAGGAGTGAGTTAAGAAACGAAGCTAACTTTTCTGTTGAGTACAAGTTAGGCATTATCAAAACCAGAATGCTGTGTACAGACCATTTGAAAATTCAACTTACAGAATGGAACAAGGTGCAAAAAACAGTCACAGAATGATTCAAACAGCAACAGTAATAATTATCAGGGAGATACACAAAGACCTACACTTTACGTAAGAGAGAAAAGCCTGAGAAGTGACTTGACTGCAGTTTGTAAGTACGTTCACGTGCAGAAAAAGCCAATCTCTTAAGTACTTTGTAATTTCCCAGGCAGAGAAACACATAACAAAATCCAGAGACAGAAACAGGAATCAAACTAGTTAGTACATCTTGAACTGTGAGAGCAATTAAGCCCTGAAACAAGCAGTAGTGGATCCTTCATGTCTCTCAAAGTACATCATCTGCATTCTGGAAGGCACTAGCTAAATGCAAGCAACCAAATTTCATACTGCTGTATTTGCGTGACACAAAACAAGCTGATCTAGGGGGTGTTTGACTAGATCACCTTATGACCACAACAGTAATTAGGAATGGGGAGGGAAAAGAAGAGTTGTATGTTACTGTCATACCATCCAGTAAGCAATAGAGCTAATCAATCTAGATAAGATTTTCCCCACTCTTCTCCAAATGCCTTTACAGATGACAGAAAAAGAGTGCGATACTCCAAGGGTTAATTTAGACAAAAAGTTGGTAAAGGATATTATGAATTAGCCTTTGCTAATTGACTCATTTTCTGTTCACCAGAGAAGGAGTATAGATGAGTTGATGTGATACGTCTCCAAATACATCCTTGCTAAATGAAATTCTGGGACAGAAAGCTCTCTTTCTGAGGGAGAAGACAACTCATCTGAGTCTATGGCAGTATTTCTTCTCCACTTAAAAGGCGTGTTCTCTGAATTCACACAGGTGATGCGGTGCTTAGATTTGAAGAAACACAATATTAGCTGATTCATTTTAAGAGGTTCTCTGTAGAGATCTGGTAGAAATTAGGATCCACTATAAATCAAATGGTTTCTGGGTTTTGCAGCAGCAATACTTAAAAAAGAATTTTGGAGTGCCTAGGTATCTTCCTCCAAAACTGTATCCACAAAGATAGTCTGATAGCTCATCTTCTTATCCTTCAGCTCCATAATAATACGTTGTGGTAATTTTGAGCAAAAAGTGGATTTTAAAGGAAAGCGAGTATTGACATTGGTGAGCTGTTAAAAAAAGATACTGTAAGAGAAAAAAAAGGAAATTTTTCAGTGGGTAATTAATGGAGTATGTTTGCTAGTTACAAGCTTCAGTGCTTATAACTAGTTCAGGTGCATCATTCAAAGAAATTTACAGACTGAGTGTCCTTACCAACAGAAAAGTAAGGGCAGGATAATTATTATTGAGCACTGAGCCCAAATGATTTAATGTTTCAATCCTGTCAGTATAAATCTGGCTCTAAAAATAAGAACTGAGACGTGGATCTCTGAATGTGGAATGAAAAAAACTTTATGTATAAATAACTGAACACTTAATTTAGTAAAACTTAAAAGCTTTCAATAACATTCCTTAATGAGTGGGTACAGGGGGAGTAAACATTCTGCTTACTCGCTGGCTTCAGTCTATAGAACCTCGTACTATTCTTGTAAGTTTGAATCCTAATCTGTGGGGCTTGAAAAGTATGAAAACTTCTACAGATGAACCTGAACACTGAACTTAACTAGATTAGTGAAATTATGTTAAATATCAACATAGACACTCATCTCGGGGAAGAAAGTGATGTATTTAATCCCAAGTGTAGTTGTCTCAAAAATAGTTATTATTTTGGACAACATGTTACACTGTTATTGTTACTCTGGCTAACCTGGATAAAAATACTCATACTAGTACATGAAGCCCCTCAGTACACTGACTAAATTATTTTTTATGGACAAATAACCTCTTAATTCTCATCTGTTTCTATTGGATCTAGTCATCTCTACTTATAAACTCTAGTGTTGTTTTTGCATCTAAAAGCAGTTCCAATGCATGTTCATTAAGTGTATTTCTAATTGTAACTGAAAGCAATATTAAAATTTAAGCATATCTCACAGTTAATTTTTCATACATCTTCATTCTGCCTTGATTAAGTATATGTGTGATACAAGTAAGCAAAGAATTTAAACTCAGAAAACCAGCACAGAACATAAAAAGCCATATATATCGTACTAGTAAAACATGACAATTTACAGGTTGCTAATTAGAAAACAAATGAGCTTGCTTTCCCTCAGACATAATCCCTCCATTGCCTTTTTCCATCAGAATTCATGTGATATTTAATCAGACATAAGCAAAAAGTGATGAAATATTATAATTCTTCCAGATACAAAAAAGCACTTGAAATAAACCCAAGTGTTAAATATGAATATTAACCGCACAGATTTTTGTCAGACCAAAAACTGAGTAGGAGACTAATTCTCCCAACTCAGTTTCCTTGTAGGACTGAGACTATTCCGGCTTCAAAATGTTTGAAAAACCATAAACATGTGCTCAGGATTTAATGGTTGATATTAAACAACATATTGTATGGTAGAATACAAGACAGAATTAGAACTTCTTGTGGACATGAAAATTAATCCCTTGCGATGACTGTCAAGGCAACATATAACACAAGCAAATAACAAAAAACCCCATGGCCATATAGAAAAAATGATTTTGCTATTCAGAATACTGTAGCAGATTTTAGTTATTTACCTTATCTTGTCTTTACTACAGAAGTATGTCTCTAGTGGAAACAGGCAAAATAATGACAAAACACTCAGGGTAACTATTGATTACTGGTGCTGAAATTTACTTCAAGATAATCTCCACACTAATGAAAACCCCTCAATGTAATTATTCCTCTTGAGCAAATTTTTTAAGCATTTCTTCTTTTATTGACTTGTTCAAATGGACAACTATTTTGTCTTTCTCTCTTCTCCAATAACATTATTGATTTTTCCAAAATAAAACAGTCAATCAGTGTTCAACAAATTCGTAAGTGCAAAACAGTTACCTCCTCACAGCAATTTCAGCTTCATTTCTAATGATGCTGTTTTCATCATTTAAACAGGAATTGATCACAAATTCACAGTCTGGCTCTATTCATTTTTGACCTGCAAAACAAAACTGGTTATTCATTTGAACTGTATTTTCTGTAAGAATTTAATAAACCTATCAAGGTTGTTTGCATTGAAACATGTGCATTGTACAATGCAGTAATATCCTTGAGCTCAAGATTATCATGTAGCCAACACCAAAATTGAAAGAAAGCAAGTACATTTTCAAGCAGACTGAATAACTATGGCAAGACACAGGCTACCTTTTCCAACCTTAAGATTAGGATCAGAAGGCTAGTTAAAGGCATTAAATGGTGTTATTTCATTAAATAATCACATATTGTTATTTCATTTGAAGATTTGAGAGGATTACGAGGCACATTCTGTATTCAGGCCTGAAGGTTTCATATTGTTTAAACATATAAAGAGGAATTTATAGATTTTATAGAAAAGTGGTTTGTTTTTTTATTTGCCTGTATGCTATGTGTGTAAATTCTGCTGCTCATAACAACATATGTCTGCTTCCACAAGGGAAATGAGGAGTGGTTAAGTTGAGAGCCTCTTGGTGGGTCAAATGTACCTACATGTCTCTTAAAGAAAAACTGTTAAGAAATAAATGCAACCGAGCTGAGAATATAAATATAAAATATGCAGAGCTGTTTCCATGTGACTAAAAAGTGGAAACATTTTCACTCAAGATTGATAGACAGTACGCACAGCCAAGCTTTATTTCTTATTTAGCCTTTTAAAATTATTTTTTCATTGATTTTTCTTTTAATACAAAGTTTGCAAAAAAATTTGGGTGATTGTTGATTTCCTGCTCACAGTGCTTTGCTCTAATAAAGCTTTTCATCCCCAATCCGTAAGAAATAGGGTTAGATGAACAGTCTGTTATATCTGTTACATATAATGGAATGAAAATAAAAACCAAAACCAACAACTTGTGAAGTGTTCTAAAAGGCATGTGAATCCGGTTTTTTTTCTGGATGAATTTTTCTTATATATTTCTATTAGAAGTGCATTTTGATTAAGAACCCTGTAGAAGATTGTGATTGTGAGATCTCATGCCATGTTTATAATAAATTTTATTCCTGTTTAAAATTTGTTCACTGTATAGGCATATACTGAATCACGACTGAGGTTTCAATATGTTGTTACATGTTATCATCCATGCTTTCCCTATTAACGGGTTTTCTCTCTCCTATATATTTGTGTACATATTTTTTTCTTTGAACTATTTTCTATAATTTCTTTAGCAACACGGTCAGAAAACTATTATTGTCCTTTAAATTTTTCATTTCTTAATGCCATAAGTAGGACTGAGATATATGAGACTGTAATCATATATCAGATACTACACATGAATGACACCGAGTCATCAAAGGAAAAAACTTAAGTGTGTTTGCTGTAGATGTATTTGCATACTTCAAAAGTTCGAATTTGTTAAAATACCAAATGGCGATAACTATGCAGTTATTTCATGAATTTGCTGGGTTTGTAATCACATAAAACTTCAAAAGAGGTTGAAGAAGTATTAGTAATTTAAATAAAAGGCTTCTAATCAACTATTTGTCCACATCCATGCTTATTAACAAATGTAATCATTTATCCAGTTTTAGGCTAGTGTTTAGTTTGAGTTGGTTTCAAATGGTGCTGGAACTTTCAGGCCTCTTTATGTGTGATGGAAGGCTCAGGAAGCAAAAGTCTTAGGTGAGAGGATTATTTAAGTGATTTGCCTTTAGGAGGAATGTTTGTGTGTTGGGAAGATGAACATTTCTATTGGATACTGAAGCCACCCTCTGGCTGGATGGTAGAGTACATCCAGGTTGATTATAAGTGTAGAAGCAAGCAAGAAGATTAATCTGGTAACTGATTAAGAGTTGAGCTGATTTGGACCCTTAGTTCTGTGTTCAGGTTTTCTGTCTGTAATACATATCTATGTCAAACTTCAGGACACCAAAAGTAAGCTTAATATTTTCTTGCAAGAATTGTGTTTGGCCTGTGTCTTACCCGTCTTTATTTCTACAACATAAATTCTGAGGTAGAAATAGAATTGTGTAGTTATGTTTTAATTAGTTTTGACCATTTTATTAGCCAGGTCAAAACTCACTGAATTTGAGCTAAGACACCTGCTTTCTTCAAGTGGATTTTGACTCGGACTCTGCTAAGTGATCTTTTTGTATGTTCTTCCAAAGTCAGAAGATTTTTGAGGAGGAGATGCAGACACACACACAGCATCTGGCAGCACCAGTTACTCCACTTGAATGACAAGCAAAGTGGGTAAAAATTGACAGAAACCTGCAAGAGATGCATGATTTCACCAGAGGGAACTCTACTAGTGGCATTTGGTTACTTACATGTAGGGCCACCCTATCCCCAGTACAGCTGAAGTCCTGTAGGGATGACATTTGATTTCAGGGAGACCTGCTTCATTCTGGACTGATAGCATGAGGCAGGTGATCTCCTTGGGCATCTCAGAGGCTGCATACATGATAAAGTAACTCATACCCACCCTGTCTAGTCCAAAAGGAGTAGTGGTTAATAATAATGGAATAATGGTTAATTCCAGATAACTCTTTGAGTGTGCCAGTGTGTGGTAAAGTGCTCATTTATTTACATTGGGCACATTTATGTTCATGAATGTTGTGAGTTTTCAGCTCAGAGTTGTCAAAAAGTAGCCCACTAATATCTGCCAGTTGCAAATCTTAATGTGATTGGAAATTCATATACAAGGCACTTCTACTTCCCTTCTTTTAGTTCCCATGCTCCAAGTGTTATACAGTTAGTGGCCAGCTTAGCAAAATGTACATGGCATTGATTCGGGCAAGTCAAAATGTAAGCAGGTGCTTTATACACAACTACCACACAGCTCTGCCAATGTACTTCAATCCTATTCTGTAATATCAACTGTCTAGCTTATTCCCAGGCTGCTCTTGAGCCAACAAGTTTGGTAGACATGCTAAATCGTATAAAATTGTGGTTTTATGCTGGAGACAAAAGGAAATTCTGCTGAGATTGCCAAACACATTTTCAATTTTCTTGATTTCGTCTACTTGCACAAATAGAGCATTGCTAGCTACTGCATGCTTATACATGAGAAATTACTTTACTTTTTCAACAGCTTTTTTATTCTAATTTAATTTTGCTGTTTCTTTTGACATTTGATGCAGCTATTGTCTGTCTCTGGAAAGTCCTTTTTTTCTTTCTGTTTTGCCTTTTAGCCGTTCAAGGCAGCAGGCATTGCTAGTGCTGGGCAGCATGCCTGTTAACAGTTCAAGATGATTCTAAACTTTGTGAGAAAATCCTGAAAGAGACATCTCTGCCAGCAGCTTTAACATCCTTTAAATATTCCCTGCTGTGTTACAGTGCACTTTCTAGAATAAGACTAACGTTAAGTTTTAGTAATTTCCTGTGGCAGCCCTCAAGCAGGCATTATATTTAACAAAGATATTCCTTCTGAAAGTAGTGTTGAACTAATAACGATCCGAAACATTAGATCTCTCAGAAATAAGTTAATGTGGTGGAAAAGCTATTTCTATCTCCTGTAATATCTGTAGAGATTACATGCCATCTTGAGCATTAAGGATGGTCAATAAATATAAAAGCATGGTGATCCTCAAATATTAGCTTTGAGCATTGTGTTGCATGTGATACTCTCTAATATTGAGCAAGCAAGAGCAATTGAAAAAAAAACCTATAAGGATGTCTGCAATGTGTACTTACTTACTACTTCCATTCAGCAAAAAATGGGATCAAGATCATTCAGCATTTGAATACCTCTTGTTGTGATGTATCTTCCTTCCAGATAATGGTCTTTAAAGGTTTAAAGTTAATGCAGAAACCAAGGTCCACACTAATCTTAAAAGCTCCGTCTTTCAAGTCAGTCTGCAATTACTGTATATTGAAATTGACTAAGAAAATTGAAAGTTCTTCTTAAAAGATGCATAATAATGACAATTCTTCGTTCTTCAGAACTCTTCATTCTTGAAATAATGCTGATTTCTTCTGGAGAGGATCTGTAGAGAAAGAGAAATCTGCAGAATTAAACCCAACAGAACTTCAATGATGTGCAACCTCAGTATAATTCTAGTGAACTGAATTTCAAAGACTAAGTGAATGAAGAGTTGTTTTATTCTTGTACTCTGGCAGTTTCTGAAGTCTCAGTCCATAACACTTTTCATCTCTTATTTTGCAAGTTTGTATCTTCATGTCTTGCAAAGCATTCTTTTTTTACTTCGTGCAGCATTAATTCTGCAAAGAAACAAATAGAATTACCAGTTGGGTCTGCAGCACTGTGCTGCATAACTGCAATCACAGACCCCAGGAACCATGTCTAGAACTAGGGGGACGGCTGCACCTAAACTTGAATTACAATATAGTTTTCTTGTAACCTTGGAAAACAGGACAATATAGAATCAATGACAGTGTAGGATTAATGAATTAGTGAAGCAGTCTGAAAACTGCTTTTCCCATAGACTAAACAGCATACTAAGAATCAGAAGACTGAAATTACAGGTAAATCTATCTTCTTCTAATGTCTCCTGACTATTTATAATGACAACTTTTAGTTTTAAATTCTTAGTTCATATCCTGGATATCGAAATGCTGTACAGAGCTTTGTTTAAGTCAGAAAGATGGCTGGCAATAGGGGGAAAATTATAAATGTGACATAATAACTCTAGCAAAAATATTGCCACACTTGTAATATCACAGTTCTCATTAAATATCGATTTCACATTATAAATCGATTTGGATTATGCTGCCTCATGTTAATACTAAAATAGATGTAATTAATTTCAGCAGCAATTAAAATAATAGCCGACAGAAATATAATAACATTTATAAGCTAAACAGAGGAAACTCTTCTCTTTCACAGTTTTGCTGGAGTCTCTTTAGATGTGAGACAGCTAAATCCTTCCTTAAACAACTGTAGGATCATCATTAGTAATCTTAAAATCCTTTTTATAAAACCTGCATATCCTTTGAGCATCTCAGGGTTGCCCATATTGTATCATACTGACTGTCAAAGCTATGCTGAATGCAGTTACCTAGAAGTGCATGATATAAGTGACCTTTAGAAACAGCCTTTCAAAACCAAATGAACAGAACAAGGGAAGCAGTGGTAGGTGTAGCACCATAGGCTGTAATTTCTAACATTATTTAGAGGTAATTTACACCAGCTTCTTCATTTGGACAACGAAGAACTAAATCAAATATTTTCTCTTTTTTTTTGTCCACTTCTTAATTTCAAAGGTTGCAGACATAATAAAGAAAGATCTCTAAGGTATGTGGACTTCTGGTGGTTACTTTTATACAGTTTTTACTGTTTCCTTACTAGAATTCTGTTGGACTTTTTTGCCTTGCATCTCTCTCTGTATGTATCAGATGTGAATTTTGTAGGAAAAGCTAGTATTACTCGGTATGCTACTCCTATCCCTTTTTTGATATTTGTATTTATGACTATAAGTAACATTTAACATCTTGTTATTCTATCTCACAGGGCAAGCAGAAAGTAAAGACAAAATAGATAAGGCTTGTTGAAAATGTATTGTCTCATAGTGCATAAATATTGGGCTTTTTAAAGGAATCACTGAAAGGTTAGGGCTCTCTTTTCTGGGGAGGGGTTGCAAAATAATGTGAACCAGTTTTATAAAAAGAAAATTTTTCTCCACTGTCTATTCACCTCAAGTGGCTGACATTTATGAATATGCTTCCTCTTGCCGTTAGTTGCCCAGCTGTTGTAGGTGAGGATTACAGCAAAAGAAGAGACTGTCTCACAGTGAGCTGTGGCAGAAGCTGGGATAGAACCAGTTTTCTTGGGCAAGTCCTGTGTGATGCTAGAAGCGCTGCTAAAGTCAACCATTTTATTTTTTTATTTTTTCTTTTTTTTGACAAAAGAACCCAAACTGAACAAACCCTGAGTTTCATTAGCGTGTTCCTTTTTTCCTGGGTGCCAGCCTGACAATGCTTTCAGGACTAATATGCAGTTGCAACTGAATTAGATAGAAATTCTGCTTGACGTTCTAATAATAAGTGGCTTAGAAAGAAACATGAGGAAATTAATAGCTTTGTCATCTGAATAGCATTTGAATAAAATGTGATATCTAAGGCCTAGGGCTATCCAATTAATGATGAAGAAAGAACAGCATATCAAATAACTGTTCACTAAATGAGAACCATTCATTCTGTATACTAAAAGAGAAGGGGTTTTATGAAGAAGCAAAAATATGACTCTGTTAATTTAGTAGTGTGCCATAACATGTACTCCCAATGTTTTGAATCAAGTTTGTATGTCCAACAGCTACTAATATGACAGAGTCCTTCTTAAGAATTCTTTGAAATTTCATGTAGAGCAAGAATAGTTTTATTTGTTTTAAATATCTGTTGTGAGAATCATGGTGGCCGAAATTTTGATCACTTCGTATTTGAGGTGGGTCTTCTTACTTGGTAAACTTCGAGTTTCTCATTTACACAGGAAACACTGGGAGTGAACTCAGCAGAGAGACCATGGGAGCTTTCTTTGTTTTCCATCTCCACCTTCTCTTGAGGTGTGTTAGCCATACCCTGTCAGATTCTGTTAGAGCACATTGCATTATGCCTGGTCTCATGTGACAAGACAGTAAGAAGCAATGTAAAGAATAGTAAACCAGTATATTCAAACATTCCTGCTCTACTCCCTTCTGATCATTTCAGATCCCCAATAGGTATAATTGTAGCAGGCGGTTTGATCTCTTCATGGAAGTGGTCCACACTACTTAGGGCTAGCTGTTACAGAAATCCACAGTAGTGTACTGTATATTTGTGATTTGTTTTTTTTCCTGGGAATTTAATTTCAGAATGCAGAGACATAGGTATCTGGAACATGTGAAAACTAGAATCATCGTCAAAGCTTAGACCTTGCCAAGTGGCACCCACCTGCCTGGTTACTACCTGATATCTGAGACATTTGAAGAAATTTTCTATTCTGTATTTGTCCATTTTTTTGATATATCTGAATTAAACATGGTGATTGCTACCATTTGGCCAACAAACACAAGGTTCAAGGCTATGGCAGGGTGGCAGAAAAGAGCTGCTTTTGTAATAGCTCCAATTTGGGATAGGACATGTACTTAAAGTGGGTTCAGTTTATCCACAACTGTGGGCTCTGGAGTGATTTGGAATACCTCAAATACAGAGAATAAAGAGTACAAAGTACACAGATTATTTTTTTTTTTTAATGAAAAAAGAAATTTAGCCTGGTATCAGAAGTTTATGAGTGGCTTTAAGGACTTCTAGGTCTGACATTTTAGGTTTGTTGAAATCAATGGCAGTTGCAGATACAAATTTATCCTTTAAGAATCCATATATCAAGCATTTTGTAAAACCCTGCTAGCTCTCCTGTTGAAATTGTTTAAATAGTTAAGATTACCTGAAGTGCTTGAAGGAACTATATCTCGTCATTTACCAACTAGAAATTACTTAATCTGTTAAGGCTAACTGCAGTAAATTGTCAACATAGTTTAAGTCAGGCTAGAGTCTTCAAACCTGGTTAATCTTTTTTCGTCTAGTTTCATAACAGATATTAAGCTCCACTTTTGTCATCTAGTTATGAACGCAACAGTATGAAAGGTAGCTGCAGATCAGAACCATAGCTTGTGTGTAGCTCTAGCAGACGAATCTGATTCTAGCCCTGCATTTCAAGCCTGCACTTGCAAGTCTGATAACTGGTTTGTTCTCAATGTTTTTCTTTTTAACTGTGTTTATTTTTTTCTAATTTACTTTCTGTTTTGTATTCCCAATCTGTTGGTTTAAAAAAACTCCCTGAGTGCAACCCCAGATCTGTAAGCACGTTACCCTCATACTCCATTTAAAGAGCATAGCTGGCCGACTGCTGGAGTTTTCTCCAGTTCTGGGAGATTAGCTACCTACATTACTCTGCAGTTACTTTATTAAAGATTATTTGTATTTTTACCCCCACTTTTTCATAGTTAGGTACCCTCTAAAGTATTTTCAACAATTTCCTTCATTTCATAGCTGCTGCTGGTGAGAAAAGGATTGCTTTCTCCAGATCAAAACCTTTGTCTGGACACTGTTGCCCTCCATGCAATCAAACATCTGTCACATCTTTTTGTAAGTGCCTTGTGGTGTGAAGTGTTAAATGTCATTGAAATGGCAGCCTGTGGAAAAAGTGCACAACAAATAATTGTATGATCTGTTTTTCTAGTATTCTGGCAAGCACCACTGTCAATGCACACCAATAAAGAAAGAGTGTCTTTCTTCAGATGTGTTTCCCTTACACAATCTTCTACATTGCTACCTTGCTTAAGTAGTGAGAAGTTCAATAAGTACAACTAAATAACTCTTTTCCTATGCCCTATGTAATTAATTGGGTTCTATGTATTAGAGAAATTTTTCTGTGGATTTTTTTTTTTTTATTATTCTGTGGTTTTCTGTCATTTCTTACTTTTCCTTTAATGTATTTCAATGGTGTTTTATGGCTGTTATTCTGGAACATCAGTACAGTTAGAATGAAGATATGGTAAACATCTAGGTATGTCTTAGTTTTTGCTGATTAAGAAAGACAGATCTTTGCTATTGTATTTGAATTGTGGATTTCATAGTAAAATGTAAGTGCGGTGCGTGATCAGGTAATCTCAATACCTTGAATTACGAAGTGCTATGAACATACATTTAATTATGATGTATTTGATGTCTTATTCCTGAAGACATGGCAGAAGACTATGTAGGTATTTGAATAGTTAAAAAATTTTGTATAACTTTGCAACACAGACTACTATGACTTCGTATAAGTGACAGAATTTGAAGTTTCGTAGTTTCATTAAAACAGAGAGGTATCATTTTAGGCTATCTGGGGAAGCAGCCACTAATTTTTCTGTGCTTTTGCATGAATTTTGTAAATATTCAAACTCCCCGCCTTTCTCTTTATCCCTGTGAATATCCAAATTCAAGTTTATTCCCCAAAAAGATAAAAAAGCTTGATATGAAGCAGTAGTTTCTCATCAATGCAACCTTAAAGTCTGGATGATCAATAGTTATTTTATGTTATTTTTTCAATATTATGTTAATTTTTTCAATTATTTTATTTCACTTGGGATTATTTGTAATAGTATTTTAGAATCTTTTATTTCACCTTTATAATCTTGATGCTCAAGTTGGCAAATTCTTTGAAATATGAAAACCAGACAGATTTGGCTCTGCTTGATCACGACTATCCTGTATTCATTTCTGGACTCATAGGTTTGCTTCTTTAAGAAGAAATCTAGATAATTTTTTGAGCAGAGTCTTAATTTCAGGTAATGAATAGAAGAAAAAACTTGAACTTCTCTGATTCTGCTCTTAAACATTCTTCCTTGCAGGACAAACAATTGACTACTGGTTTGAGGGTAAAAGCTGAGAGGCAGGAATATGTGCAGGTCAGTGGAAGACTAGACTAACACACAACCAAATAAAAAATGCCGGATTTGACCTTAGACACAGAATAATCAATATTTGAAGTGCTGCTTTTGTTATTGTTTTCCTTACTGATGCACACTGAAATTTTGATTGCTGGCTGATGGTTGGGACAGAAAACTTGTATTTTTTAATTTTAACTTAGGTTTTTTTCAGGCATTAGTTGATTATGTTCTCATCAGATTATTTTGCTTTTATTTAGAATTATGAGAACGACTCTGGGTAAAATGCATAAGTTATATAATACATGTTTGTCTTGTATTGTCAATTTTGTTTTGCCTGTTGTCAGTTGTATTTGAAGTTAAATTATGTGTTTGATCATATTATTAATTGAAGCATGGCTTTTTTAATGTTTGTGGGTTAGCAATCTGTTATGATGAAAGCTGTTATTTGAATTTTTGTATTACACATTAAGTTATGAGCTTTGTTCAGGTGAAATAGAAGTCTAAATGCATACAAAACTCATCTAAAACACAGTTGTTTATTTATGAAGTCTTCTGAAGATTAATCCAGAACTAAAGACTGAATTTTATGTGTAATAAAAAATGGCAAAGGAATGTATAAGAAAACAAATGACTCTAGACAGGTAAATATGTGACAGAAGAAAGCACACGCAGAAGTTGTATTTTGGGACTATATGTCATTACGCTATCATCCTTGTATTGCATGGAGGAGAATTATCACTGCTTGACAAATAAATTATTCTTGCTTGCACTTACTGGGATTCTTATGCTTGGTCAGACTTGTAGTCCTCTGGCCTTATGCCTTGTTTCATACCCTAGGTAAAACAGAGTTTTCAAGAAATTTCAGTTTCAAGTTCATAATCTCCAAAATCATATATTCTACATGAAGGTCATGTGGAAACTAGTTTAAACCATGATGCAGGAAGCTGAACATTTAATACATGTTCATTTTTCTTTTTTATCATTGTTTCTCTCTCTTTCTCTGTCTGCAATATTTTCTTTGAAGTATTTTGGGAGTTGTCAAAATATGACACAGGAAATCAAAGGATTTGAACTCATACTCTAAGATGGTATAGATGGTCATTACTGCTACCTCACTAGTAGGTCTTTTCAAGTGTTTGGGGTCAAAATGATATGGAAATTTTCTGTCAAAAAAAAATATATTCAACCATGCTCACCTGGGAAACAGGGTTTTCTAAGTCCTTTTGTAGAACCAAATACGTACAGAAAGGTATCTAAACACCCCTCATTTAGCTGGTTCCTGAGACTAGAAATCCCGGTACTAGGTTATTTTCTGAGGAATGGTTTCATCTTCCTAAATTTATTGAGTCTAATATGGGTAGAGTGGAGTGAAATGTAATGGCTTGTGATACACAGGAAGAATATCAGTTCTTACATAAGAAATTTTACAGCACTTTCTGAACTTGACGTTTATGAAACATAACTCTGGAATATGCCTTTTTGAACCTTCCACTAGTATCACTTCTGGGGAAGGTTGTCAGTGAATAAATTTTTTTGAGCACATATTCAACAGGTGAAAATAAAAGCTTAAGCAAGCAGATTTTGTTGAGTGAAGTTAAGCAGGATGTTCATTCCTGAAGACTGCTGAGACTCTAATGGAGCTTTGTTTTGAAAGTATTTGAGGGATAAGGTATAATTTCAGTACTCAAACACACACAAAATGTGTTCTAGCTTATTTTAGGTAGACAGAGCTAAACCTTGTGCTTATTATTACAGTAGCTCTGTGAATTTGTTTTTTCTTCAGGAATACCTGTCATTGTTCTGGAGTATCAGATGTAGCTGAAATGCATAGAGACAGGAGGGTTGCGGTTGATGATTCATACCTAGGGGTGCTCACTTATCTCTGCTGACATCAGTGAGGCCCTCTCAGGAATTAACTGTCCTTTGCTGGGTGACTGAGAGACAGCATATTTAGATGTATATTTTTAATTTTTCTCTTTTGATAGCTAAGCAGAGCTCTGGTAATTTTCAGAATCTGAGAAATAATTCTCTTAACCAATCTGCTAGGTTACTATAACAACCTGGGTGTTGGTAAAAATAAGATTTTGTTGCGTTTCAGTTACTAATTATTGAAATGTCATGTTCTATTTGATTGTCAGAAATAATCTGTTAATATGAAGTTACTATTCGTGATCTGATACTATTAATTTCTGCCTTTGCTTTCTATGCAATGTGACTTTTTCCATTTTAAGAACTGTCTGCCTGTTATACAAGGGGATTCCCTGACATGAGTGAGCTACAGATATAGCACTATAGATATGGTTTCAAAGTACATTCTTAGTAAATTGTTTTCGAAATCAATGACTTTCACGGCAAGCTGTCCAACACTTAGATAGTATGTCTGTCAGTAATCACAAACAAATGAAGAGTATGTTGCAGGTTTAATATGTCATTTATCTTCAGGTAGGTGGTTGCACCTGTAGCCTTTCAATGTGAAAACACATTGACAGTTTCAGTGTCTCATTTTACTAAG
>Ga0181612_174756_pt1 | contig 27132 bp, 14 predicted proteins | sample HoacroProtozoa21_FD_119630 | JGI IMG/M metagenome (GOLD analysis project Ga0181612, IMG submission 119630) | Hoatzin crop microbial communities from Cojedes, Venezuel. Combined Assembly of Gp0051906, Gp0051904, Gp0051908
AACTGGAACTATAAAATATCCTGGCCAACATCAATTTCTAAAGGGTGTAAAAGGGACATCCAGAATTAGTTTACTGTCTTCTCTAAAGAAGAACCCAGAAGATATAGTAAGGATGTCAGCAATGTCCCTTGTTCTCTGTCACACACAAATGATCCTAACCAGACCACCTGAGTACGCACATCTCGGTCCTTAGGAGTATTCAAGGATAAGACTGAGCAGGTCAAATGAACTGTTTGAGAGATTTGGCCAAATCCTTCCCCTTCTTAAGCTTTTGCATTTTTGTATTAAATTTGGTTACACTGATTTCCTACATCACATTTCAGCTTAGTTAAGAAACATGCTCTGTTTACAATTTGAGAGTTTTCCATCAATATCAGTTCTTTAAAAGAAAGAATGCCTTTGCACGTTTGAACCTCTTCACGGGGGACAGCAAGAGACATAAAGCTGAAAGAGGTGCTGGTTGGAGTCCTCCCCAGAGAAAGAAGAATACAAGCAACAGAAATTACTGTAGCAGAAATCGCAAAAACAGTTTTAACTTAGTAAGGTAGGATATTTTTAATGTCACAAATATTTGTTATCATTTGCAACCTATGATTTTTGATTGGATTGAGAGGGCCACATTAAATGAATTGTCCATATTTTTATATGATTTTAGAGAATCACAAAAGCACTTTATGGATTAGTTTAAAAAAAAAAAAAACTTATGCCATATGAGTTCAGTTGTTCATCATCTCCATACATTCGATTATAATGCCTACCATAACTTCTGCTTTATATTTTCACTGATACATCGAAATTGGTTTATTTCGCTTAGTTTTCAGTGCTAATTTTGAAGCAAAGCTTGAACCTTTACTGGGTTATTGCAAAAATCAGAGCACCTGAAACCCACTCTATGTAAAGTGATTTTATACTTCTATGAAGACTTTTAACATTGGATGAGAAGCCTACATTTGTTCTTCAGCCTTCAATGCTTTTAAAAGAAAAGTCTGATAAAAAATGTATCACTGAAGACTGCATTATCTAATGTATATATTTAGTAAAAAAAATCTGTACATGCTTTTCAACAACAGAAAAGTTTGTTTTTTCCCTACTTTCTAATTTTTGGGTTAAATCTGTACAGGGGATTGAGAGGCGGTAGGTCGTGTGGTTGGGATTTAGAAGATGTTGTAAACTGGAAATCAGCTTTTCGGTGATAAGGCATACAGAATAAAAGGCAGGTTTGCAGGGGGGAAGAAGTCATCTTTGCAAATTATTGTGTCAGCTGGGTAGAAATCTTGCTAGGAACTTTACTGCTAGATCATCTTTTTTGGGAGCTGAAAAGGAAAGGAATAGGAGGTTTTTGACCCAGCTGAGAATATTTTACGATAGTTGCTAGTATAACAATGCGTAGAAAAATAGACTGATGAAGGAACAAGGGATATGTAATTGGCAAAAATTGCTCTATGGCAACCCAGCCAGGGCAACCGATAGCTGTAGATATCTGGTATTCAAGACTTTCGGAGTTTTATAGCTATTTGCATATCAAAAGCTGTAATTTTCCTTGAAAATGAATGGCAGTTTCTCTGACTGAGCCCACCTGATTTTTATTTTCTTTAGTAAGACTCTTCAATCATTGGCTTTTTGTATTAACTTTTCTTTGGTGTGGGCTTTTTTACTGAATTAGAGCTACTATTTTGAAAAAAAGGCAAACCTCTTCCTCCATTTCTCCATCTCAGGCTTAAAGCTTTGGTTGCTTAGTATCTCATTCCTCCTTGATTTTTTTAATACATGTTTTGTTGCATGATAACAGTTCAGCAAGCATTTCTGTGCAAGCTCAGGAGAAGGTGACTGTGTTAAATCTCTCTTTTACTCATTCTAGAGTAAGAGCTCCAGCAGCAAAGGTAAATAGGCAGATGTGGTGATGCAAGACAGAGCTTTCATCAGTGCTAGAAAGCTGATGTCTTCAGGACACATGAAGCATGCACAAAGGATGCCTAAGATCGTGGAATACCTTGAAACAGTAGATCTTATGGTTCAGTAGCTACAGATTTTAAGGGAGAGAATAAATGCAGAATTTTTTTCCTTTATTTTGCTGGCTTCTTGGATAGAACTTTAGAGGATGGCTCACTGTTTTAAAAAAATGCCAATGACATCCAAATTCCATTAGTTGAGACTGACTGTGCTATTTGTGGCTAACTCTGCCTTTTTACCTCTGCAAGATTAATCTCTCTAGAAAGTGCAGAAAGAAGCCATGCAACTTTTCAGATGCTGATGATCTGTTTACTTATTTATTACCTTGATGAAGCAAGTAGGATACCAGTGCCTCTGATAAATTTCTCACTCATCTTACAGTGCTTTAATGTTGTTTTTTCCCCCCAGCTGCACATATGCTGGCCCTGTGAGGTTATTAAATGATTTTTGAGGAAACTGAAATATTTTTTACAGTTGTCATGTTCATAAATGTGGATAAACTGAAGCTAATTCACTCTCTGTCTCTTAAACTGAGCAGAAGGGGTGCGGATGGGGAGAGGATCAGCAGTAACCCGAAAAGAGAAGTTAAATAAGAGTAGGTCATTTTTGATAGAGCTTGCTTTATGGGAGCTTGGCTGCCCAAGAGTTTTCCTACCCTAACTGCATTTGGAATTAAAGTCTTCTCTCTCTGGTCGAACACGAATTATCTACTGAGCAATGGGAGGACGCAGTCCCTTGACCGTGTTTGATTACAAATCTCGGATGATGTATGCATGTGCAGCAGCAGTTGGTAGTCTTGACCTTATAGAATGTACTAATGAGATATCCCTTTTCCTGTTGTCTTTGGCAAATAAATTGCTATCATCATTTTCGCAGATTATGAAAAAAACCCTGCAAATAGAACATCTGCTTTTGATTAAACCCATGCAGAGATATTTCAACACATACTCATTAATCAAGCTTAAACTTTGCTTTTCACCTCTTTTGGTTAGCCAAACAATTGTAATAAAGATCTACTTTTTCTTCGATGTAGCAGTGGTTAAAAATCAGGGGATGGGAGGTGGGGGAAGGACAGTTGGGGATGGGCCTGGAAGCATTAAAGACTTTTTTTATATATGTTCCCTCATTCATACAATTCACTTAGGTTTAATTTTCAAAATGGGTGACCATCTATTTGAGATAACACAGCTGGGGCTGAATGCCTCTAAAACAAGCACTTCTAGACGTTCATCACTACCAGCATTGTGAAGTTCATTGCTGAGGAAAGAACAATTTGTTTCCTGCAGAGGCAAGTGCAAAGCTGATTTGGGAGCCCTGGGAAGAGTCATGTAAGGGAAGAGCTGAAGGAACAATTTTTGTCTCCAGCTCTTCTGAGCTTTGTCAGAATTAGCTGAAGAGTCAAAGTTGACACTGCCTTAAATATGAAAGTGGTAGAACGTCCTAAAATGTAGGGTCAAAATGTGCTAATTAGGTAACAATTAATTTTGAGTGCCCTCTAGTGGTGCTTTCCCAAAGTTTACCTTCAAGCAGATCACTGGGATCCCTAATAGTAACTGAAGCTCAGGTTCTGCATTTGAAAGTGGTCCCCCAGCAACAGGGCAAACACTCTGTAGGCAAATGGAGAGGCTAATTCATAGGTTTGTTTTTCTAAGAAAAGCTCTATTAACTTGATAAAGAAAAGCAAACTGTTCTTTACATATACCTTTCTGCTAAAATAATTTATTATTGCACTGGTGCAGCAGTACACTGCAACCCAGTCCACGATACAGGATTTCAGGATGAATATGTCTGTGCAGCTATAAGAAGATATGATCTTTACTAAACGCAGGCACACTGTTACTAGCTTTAACCAAACCTGTATGGGCAACAAGATCTGTGATGATGGTTAAATCCATCTCCCGTGATATTCCTACCTGCAGCAGCTATAGCAGAGCCAGCATGGGACTGCAGTCGTGGCTGTGCGTCGTGACCTGTAGACACGCATGGAACGCAGCGGCACAGGTTGCAAGCTGAAGATCAGGAGAATTGTGCATACCGAAAATGAGGGATTCGCCATTTTCAAATGAGGCATTTAGCTCTGACAGTTATTTGGGGTTTCAGTTGACCTAAAACTATTTTTTATTACCCTGAAATTTGACAATGCACCATCTATTAGTGCGTCATCTGTGAGTGCTTTGCAGCAATTGAATCTAGCACATTCCTTATCTGATGGGACGGCCGGACAGTTATTAGTTAACTGGCCATCATGTCCACAGAGATCTGTACCAATATCGCTGGCTCTGTTTCTTTTCTGAGTCTCTGTCACAGAATTCCCACACACCTGTGATTCTTCCATTGATATGTGTGAGACCCAGATATATCATTCCAAAAACATAGCTGGTAGTCAGAGAAGTGCCAAAGGGTCACCTGGGTGTGACCTCTTCTGAGGAGACAGAAGACCAGGTCCCTCACTACTGATGATTGAAAAAAAATCCCATGAGGTGGTTTATATACAGGACAGAATGAGCTCAGGTGTCCAGGTCAAAAAGGTCAAGTCTCACTCTCCAAGTGAGATGCGCATATGCATATTAACAGTTATGCATCGCCAAGTGACGTTGGGAGAGGCTGCAGACAGATTGACGGCTGCTGGGGGTGCCTCTGTTCTCCCATAGGCTTGCCCAGGATTGCCTTACAGGCCAGCATCGTTCTTGTGGGGAGACAAACCCACCTCCCAAAGAAGAGATGGGAGGGATCTGATGCTCAGGCTTCCTGCGTGGCAGTATCTAATTGCAGGTAAGGCTTTATGCTAAGTGCAAGTTTCAGTTAAATGAGGCAAATCTTATTTTTTCAAATGCTCCAGAACACCAGACAGGTAATAAATTAATCCCCTTAATGTTTCCTAAGTTCTTACCTCATGTTGAATTTTGAAGCGCATCCCAAGCAGAAATGTTCCATGTTTGTTCTGTAAATGTAAGGAGCAGTAAAGCATGTCTCGTGTGCACCGAGGACTTCAAAATCAACAACCGAGTAATCACGGACTGTAAAGATTTACTGTCTTCACAATTACAATCCCACAACCCCATGAAAAGTCACAGTAAAATATGTGAGTTAGTTCAGATGTACAGATTTGCAGACTTTAAATTTGCGCAGGTACTGATGCTGGCTTCAAAATACATAAATAAATATTCAAATACCTTCCTCAAAATGCACCAGGCATGTACGACGACATGTGACCTGTCATTTAGATGTTCTTTTTTATGAATGGTCTTGAATTATTGTGATACATAGAAAAGTCACTTTTCATTTGCATTCCCTGCATGCAGCGGCTGTGGATCAAGAGTTTCGATCAAATTGTAGCTGACTGACAGTTTCCTTCACTAAAAAGATTTAAGTCCAAAGACACTGTTAGAATATATGACATAATTATTTTGCATAATGGAAAAACATTCATTTTGATAGCAGTCTTAAATTACTGCTGCCTTAAAGGCAAATGCTTGAGTATATTAAGGATTTGAAAATTGGCAGTTTAGTGGTGTAAATCTTCAGCAGGGAGAGCAAGGAAAGCTTGTATTCAGTCCATTATTTAATTCATCATTGAACAATATGCAAGTATAAAATCCTCTCGCTATTTATTAGGTTTTTTTCACACATCCATGTCCTGCTTGTCTTATGGGCTGAATTTATTTGTTTCTCACTTAATTAAAAACCTTTTAACTCTTTTTATTTCATGAAGAACAGAGATATCCAAGGGTACTCTCTGGACGATGCAGTAAGTTCTACCGAATACCAAAAAATTGGAACTTTTAATCTTCTTGAAGTTGAAAGTATTTCTGTAATTAAATATGGCTCTGTAAGGTAAAAGGTCACAGTAATTTATTTTAAAAATACATTTACTAATTCTCAATTATTTCCTAATAATAGTCATGTTTGGTTTTAATATCAGTGCGAGATTGCTGTTACTAAATGACTTGGCCCTAGGACAAAGCTGTGATCCTTTCAAAGCACACAAAAGAAAAAAAAGTCTCAGTAGCTTTATAGCAATATGAAAGTAAGTAATTTGATCTCTACCTCTAGAATCTTACTGCTCTGAAAAGACTTTTAAATCTATTTTACTTACAGTGAATGGTTAACTGTGGTGTGAGTTTGCATTTAATCAATTTTGTGGCGATCTGCTCCTTTTTTGTTCTCTGTGCCACATGGGGAGAAACACAGTTAAATACAGGAGCTGATAGAAACTTTTCAAATAAAATTTCATTTTTCAGAGCAAGGCAGGGCAGCTCGGAGAGCCAGATTTACCCATCCAGGGAGAGCAAGTTGCAATTCGGTGGTACTGACTACAGGCAGAAATAAGCATGAGGAACTTAGGCAATGGTTTAGCTTTAAAAAAAAACACAGAAAATAAGCAAGAAAGAATCATTCATATTTCCAGGCTGTAGGAACTTCTACAAAACCATGGAAATACAGAAAATTTATTTGTACAGTTCCAGCTGGCTAGCACAGCCTTTGCAGTGTGATGGACCTGCATTTCAGGGAACAAATGAGACCTTTTAGAAGATCATGTCCAAAAGAAAAATCCTATGGACTTTCCCAACAATTACGTGCCATTATCGACCATAGTCCCCAGTCCACCAGGTACTGGGGGGGGAGCTCTGTGAGCAGGCTGTCAGCCCCCCCTGCCTGCGAAATCCATCCTCAAGAGAATAAAGCAAATGAAGACTAGTTATGTTTTTTGTGTGGACAGCTAAACTTTCTACATCCCTTGAAACAAATCTTTCTTATCAGCCTAAATCAGAAGTGACTGCACAGGAGTCATGTTAGAGGTTATATTACAGCACAATTAAACTGTGGAATTGTTAGTGATTTTGCCCTAATCTCCTACGAAGTGGGTAATGTAGAGGTGAAGAAGGAAATCCAGCAATACATTGAGGGGGGGAAAGCTGGTCTCACTCAAAAGTGAGTTTATTTACTGTTTCTAGGGGAAGTACATAATCTGAATCTCTTCTTTCTGCTTCAGTTATGATTTAAGCTTGCAGCAGTGTGGCAGGCTCAGCTGAATCTCTGGTTTGTATTAGGATCCAAGATGATAGCTTTCCAGTGAATAAAGTGCAGCTTTGAAGCGGCTTCTTCACAAAGATTGCCACTGTCTTCTCTATCACTTTTGCAGGGATGTTGGTTTTTTTTTTTAATTCATCAGAAAAATAGCAATGAAAGGGTTTAAAAAAAAAAAAGTTCAGAGATAAAAAAGCCGCATATGACAGACTTTCCAGATAAATGAAAAGAGAGAACGATTTTGAAACCTTCTTATTCTTGAATAGAATTTTATGCAAATGCTGTCAAAAAAACAACTGCGCAAAGGAATTTTTTCTTACCAATAAACCTACAGTTTAAAGATTTATATGCAGTTGCAATGGTCAAAGTCTCAGCCTTTCTGCAAGGCAGTGAGATGGATTCTGAAGTCCTTATAAAGCCTCTGCAAAACATCATGTGTCTACCGCAAATTCCTGAATAGAACAATTTAAGTCGCATCTCAGAAACCAGCTAGAAACTCTGAATTTTTGGCACGCTTTAAATGACTGTGCTTGTTGTTATGGTAATTCTATGAAAAAGACTCTCAGAAATCAATTTGTTGTTTGCGTATGATTCCCCGAACTGAGTGAGAAGCTGCTGGATGTTGGGTAGATGAAGGAACTGCCACTAGGGAAGCTGTTGAACTCAGTTTAAGGCTACAAAATGTGCCAGCATTTAAAAATCAATGGGCTTGATTGCACCATGTCCGGAGGGTGGAAGGGAGTGAAGATGCTAATGGCTCAGCTTGGATGATCTCAAAGGTTATTTCACAGCATTTCTTTCACAAACTGGGGTGCACTAAGCCCAGTAAGGGCAAGACCACTGCCTTCGTTTACTGCAGGATACGCAGAAAGAAGACTCTCGGTGCCTACAGATGTGAGCTATTAAACTATAAAAATCAGACAAAACTTCAAGCTAGGTTGGAAAGTAGCTTTATAATGCCAACAGGAAAAGAAAGAGTCAAAGTTGAATTTACCAAGACAAAAACTGTGCTGAAGGAAAAGTGGTAAGAACATTTACATTTATTAAAGATATAATTGTAGTGAACACAGGCAAAGAAACCATGGAAAGGCGATAGCAGTGGTTGGAAGGGTGGGAATGATTTTATATGTGGAAGTCAGGGCACGAGCTGCATTCAGTGTGCCCATTAAAAACCCCCAAACCACAGGATTTACTTATAAAACTGGCAGAGGGAACAGAGTTTTCCAAACTGCGCTTGTCCAAAGCCTGGCAGCAACACAGAAATCAGAACTTTTAAAAAGTACTAATTCTGACTGAACTCACACATGCGTGTCTATTGAAGTATGAAAGATTACCCAGGGGGGGACCCAGTTACCTGCAGGATTTCAAAGAAGAATGGATTGAGCCCTGCAGAGAATAAATAGTATTTTCTGGTTTTTGGATGACATACTAATACCTGGGAGGAATTCAGACGAGTATTTACAAAACCTTGGGGAAATTCCAATGCATTACAAAGCAATGCACTGAAGTGAACAAAAATAAGGTAGTAGGTGTGGGATTTTTTTTTCTTTTCCCTAAAACCAGGTTCCTCACCCAAGTTTCAGGAATAAAGGCTTTAATACAGATGATAAAAACTATGGAGTATGCATAAGTACCTTTGTGTTGCACAATTTATGTTGGTTTTATCCATGTTAAATATTTCTCATGGAAGTTCCAAACTGTCATTGCCAATTAGGTTGATGTCTTTCCCGATACAGGAAACATAAAATAGACATGGATGGAACATTAAAATAAGATTTTTGGAGGAAGAAAACAAAAAAATCTAATAGGTCTAACCTACCAGCACCCTGTAATTTGAGGTCTTCCAGGACATCCTTAAACTGTAATTTTCTGAAGGAGAAAGGGCTGTTGCTTCATAAGACTGTAGGAGCAAAAAGTTCCGAGTCATTTGTCTTTTAAATCATTATCAAAACCTGAAACTACATCTAAATTTTTAAAAGAGACTTGCAGTCTTTCTTAGGAAGTAATAGATTCTAGAAGAATCTATTTTAAAGGATATTCTTGATGCAGATCATAAACCATTGATGAAAAAGAGGCGTGAGTAATTTACATACTTTTGGAAGCAGGCAGTTTTGGGGGCTTGACCTTTTGATTGATGGCTTACTATTGTAAAACTCCTTGCAGACCATCAGAAACGTGTGTCAGTCACATCCCCCTTTCCAGTCAGCAACAAATTCAGCTGGAGACAGAGGAGAAAACGTGGTTTTCTGAAAAGAAGTCTTACTTTCTGTGTGATTTTGGAATACCCACTTCACAGGAGCCATTTAAGCTTCAGAGCAGCATTATCTGGGCAGCAGAGGTTGTTTTGCCGAAGGGACTTTTAGTAATAGCACCAAAGCTTATGAAGTTCTTCACGAGCAGAATTGTACAGGTAGCACTGGGGACAAATAAAAAAAGATAGTAAGAAGTTACTCTTGGTGGCAAGCTTTGACCAAGGCACCTGAGCCCTCTGTAGCCTGCAGGAGCAAGGGGAGGCGGTGCTCCTGCCAGTGTCTTCGCACTGTACATCTTCGACGTGGTTGCCTGGGCTTGCAACCGACTCCTCTGCCAGCAGTCCTTGTTATGGAGGACTCTCCCGAAAACCTCTGTGATGTTCTCCTTGGGGACACGGTGGCCCCGGGGACACTTATCTGCACTTCTGTCTTGGCCCCATCCAAGACCCGCTGCAGAGAGGGTCTTTGGTCGTGTCCCTTTGCTCGTCGGACTCAAGAGAAACGGGATCCTGCATATTTTAGTACAATCTTGTGGCCTGTGTGTTCAGCTTAGCAACAGCGAGGAAAAGAAAACATTATTGTCCTCAGTTAATTGCTTCTTTGTGACCAAATACACTTCAAAGACACTTCAGTCTCATGAGCATCTTAGCAGAGAAAACCCCTTATTACTGATTTTAACCCCCCCCTATTTCCAGCAACACAGATGAATGAATTCCATACAATAGAATACTCTCTGCCAAGCACCCCCACATGTAAAAGTGGAATGCGAAATTAGTTTGGGGTTTGGTTGGGTTTTGTTTTGTTTTGTTTTGTTTTATAAAGTATTGTTTTAATGAGGTATTTAGTTTAGCACATTTGGCTCCTCCAAATTACCTCAAGGGGATTCATATGTTAACGAACTACACAGCTGTTGTTTGTGAAACCAGCCTAGCACAAGCAGAGCATGTTGTGCAAAGATTTAAATGCTCTGTTGAAGACGTCACTGCACTCCTTTGTCTACTGTCAGTTATTAATAATGAGCCTGCTACTTAATTTTAAACATTAAGTTTATTTTTTTTCAGCATCAGATATGTTCCAGATTGGTTCGGTTTTGTATTCAATGCCTGGGTCAAGATAGGAAAGTTGCAATCAAAGGATGACCTGATTTTATGCAATTGATGAAACATTTTGGGGTGAAGAAGATTGGCAATGAAGTTTCAGGCTTTGGTGGTGGCCTGAAGAGGCTATATTGAGCAGAGATAACTTTTGCAATGATAATTGTTTTATAAACATGCCCTGATTTGCTTCAAAAGCTTTAATTCTGAATTTCTTAAATTAGGCAGGCTTTGCTGCTGGCAAGCAATAAAGTCTTTTCATTTTAGAGATGTCACTTTACATTTAAGGAAATTAATAACTGGGAAAGAAAAAAAAATCCTGGTTGGTAAATAAGGGCAAAGAATTTGTTTCTCTTATTTCAATTCAATTATCCAATTAAAATCAACAGGACTCCTCGCTGAACAAAACCCTTGATTTTTAAGGCCCAGAGTGACAGAATTTATATGCTAAAACAGGAATCCCAGTTCTCGCCACCTCATGGGAAGCAGGATTGGCCAACTGATGTGCTGGCAGTGCTCTGCTGTTCCTGGAGCCTGCCTGGCTGCTGTGGCTGCAACGCGGCATTGGAAAACCCCGTGGGCAGCAGGTTGTCCAGAAGGCGTGGGCTAGGGACTGCTGTTTCACGAGCCACTCACACACAACACATTTCATACCATTCTGGCTCATAGATCATTTAAATATTTGTGCTTCAATTCCTTCATGTGCTTTATTACTGAAAATAAGTTCCATGATTAATCATCAACATCAGAGCATCCTCTGCTGGCTGGCGGAGTCGGAGCTCTTTTCTTAGCGGCACTGCACATTAAGGGATTTGATTTCGATATGTCTGCTGCTCAATCCAGGCTTTTTTTTCTCCCTCAAAGGCATTAGTATTTAAGAAATGAGATTTTGCCTAGAATTTAGGTAGAACATAAAATAGATGTACAACGGGAGCTTTGCCAATTTTAAGCACTTCATATTGGCACAGTAGTACTGAGAACAGCCACTTCTGTCAACAAAAATGCAAATACAGAGTGACTTTCTTGAACAGAAAGCAAGAATTTCATCTAGACCTCCATGATATGGATCTGAAAACATAATTAAGCTCAGACTGCAGAATGAAGCCTTTGCCTTGCTGAAGACAGAGAGGTTACCAACTACTGTCAGGGTTTTTTTGTAAATCAAGTTTTCAGAAAGGTTTGATGTTCCTAGAGGAGACCTTCTAAATAGGAAATGATCCATGTTTGGAAAAAAAAATAATAATATTTAATCAAAATCCTTGTATTACTATTTTACAGATGGGAAACTGAGGCACAGAGTGTCCCTAAGACCCATCTCTCCTAGGCTATTTAGCTTACAAATAACACTGGGGACCAGTGCAAGCTCACAGCCCTTCAGAGCACAGTTTTGAAGACTGTGGGACACTTTCCATCCTATGCCAATACAACCACCTGAGAAGGACGGTAGGGATGACAGTTAACATCACCTGCTGTATATGCTCATCAGAAGGTCATCTGTCCCCAGGGAAGTGGGCTAAAATCAGTCATTCACTTAGCACAGGCTATTAAAAAGCATCCATGTACAAGTTTTTTACCTAAGCAGATGATCTGGATGCAAACTGATAAACTGGATTGCTAAAATGATATTCATCCTTTCCAGTCTGCAAGCCCCTCTTCTGAACGTTCATTGACTGGGGATATATGGAAAGCGGTGGGGATTTTTGCCTTATTTTGCATTGCTAACTCTGTATAACGGAAGTATAAATGCAGCATGCAGGCCGTTCTTAGGACATCACAAGTACTCAGTGCACAGATATTTGTAATATAGTGAATAAGAGGCTGTTCCCTTGCTCAGCATGGAACCAGAATGACTGCCAATCGGGAATGAAGTCACCTTCCATTTCAGGCTCTTTTATCTAAGCAGGATGAGTTTTCCTGTGGATCTGGATTTGCCACATATGTTCCCCAGGAAAAGGTTGAGAAACCCAACATTTGTGGAAGGTGGGGAGCTTGGAAGCGCATTTCTGCCCTCTTGCCCACCATTTAGCCCAGCCACTCATTCTCAGTTGATTAGAAACCCTCTCCTCCAGAGGACAGCTCCTGTCCGCACCCTGAGTTTGCAGCTCCAGTAGTTTTATGGCTGTCTTTTAGGACAAGACAGGCCTTTCCAGAGGGAGGTAGAGTCAGTGATGGGTCAGCAGAAACCACTAATGATTTCAGGACCTCCAAATACTCCACCTTGTTCCTTTTCGGATTTCCCAAAATACGTACGTTAACAGAGATTAGAGGTTCAGCAGAAGATGGATAGCCAGGGGGTACTGGGGGTTCACCAATATTCCTAAAAGTATAAACCCCTAGCCAAGATCTGCTATAAATATTTAAGTAAAAGAATTAGAGGGTTTTGTTAAATAAAAAATTACAATTTTCTAGATATTTCTGCTGACAAAGCTAGCAAAAACCTAATCTGAAGGCATAGCGAGTCCTGTAGAGAGGAAATTAGTAAAGTCCTTCAGAAGAGAACATATCTAGTGATAAAGGTGCAGAGTCATCGCACTTGTGGCCATTTCACAGAGTGGCTAACATAGATATTTTCCCATTTATATGCACAAGCACTGACTTCTGAGATGGTCGTTAGACCCTTGCATTTAAATACTAATAGATCACTGACGCATCCTCACTGATGCAGGCTGTTATTTCTGATAAAAATCCAACTCTTTTCCTGTATCAAAATGCACTTATTGTACAGTAATTTAATGACATAGCTCTTCCTTTTTATGAGCTCTGAAAATATCTCATTAAGAGTTTCACAAATTACCACAATAACTTATGCTGACACACTCATTTGTTCTCATCTCTGAATAAACCTGGTTGACAACTTTAACAGAATAAAGCAGGGATTTCCCAGACTGTGATTCAGCATTGAGCTTCACTCGAACACCTCGATGTTATCTTGAGCTTGAACGTTTGATTAAGCCAAGGTGTGAGATGCCACTTCAGACAAGCTCAGATGAGAGCCCGGCGTGCTGCATGGTGCTAGCGAGAGCAAACTGTTGAAATGTTTTTCCTTCTCTCTCAGATCTACTATTTCAGCACTCTTCACCATCTGGTGAAACACTTCAGAGAAGAAAACAGTCTTGCAATGTCTAATTTTGCCGTGTTTTTGGAACATTATTTTAATGATCTTTGTGTCATTTAAGTATGATTACTTGTCCTCCAAGGCTTTTCCTGTTTACACTTAAATAGTATTGGAGCATTGCCGGATACACTTTAAATGAAATGGTACAAAATACTACATTTTTATCACAAAAGCTTAAAAGAAACATTTACAATTAGGGGACATAGCTAGCACTTTGCATTCTGGTAGGTCTTTTGTTTTGATCTTATTGTAGTAGTAGATAAATAAAATGAATTAAGCAAGTATAATTACCAGTTAAATTTTACAAAATACCGAAGAAATGGAGGGCCTAATTCAAAGGGATGGTAATGGTGTAAATAATTAAGCCAAATTGTTTTCATTTTCATGCTGGGTTTCCTTCACCCTGTAATGGTACAAGGCAAAGTATATGCAATGCTAGAACTAGAGAAATAATAGATAAATTTATTCATAAACACTTTCTGGATTGTAATTAGAAGTTCACTGCAGCAGCTTTCACTAATCTTTTTTTTTTTTCTCTGGTTTCTGTAAATATTTGCCTGAGTAGATTTTTGCATTGAAGAATGTAGACAGAAGCAGAATGTACTGCAAAAGTGTTGTGAAACCGTCTTTGCTCCTTGGCTGGAACGGCGACCAGGTCCCCAGCAGTGTCCACGCCGAGACCTGCATCCTCAGCACCAAGCGGGCAAGCAGGGTCCCCTGCCTGCACTGTGCCTGGTGGAGGCTGTTGGTTGTAGGAGAGTTTTAGAGTCGGTGCGAGGTGAATATCGCTCCTTTCACTGCTTAATACCCTAAATAGGGCTTTTCCAAGCAGGAGATACAAATTATCTGGCAGATACTGCCAATAATCCCACTGGACCTCAGGGCTCCAACAGTGTTTTCTACTAGAAAATGGAGCCTGGCAAATGAAATGATTGTGCAGGGTAAATGCAGCGCTGAATCCAAGAGGAGGAGACGATCGCTTCGGTTCAGTGCCAGTGTACTTTTCTTCAACAAACTTGCTTCAGTGCAGAGCTGCGATAACACAGGGAGGATGCAAGCTCAGGAGATCCTTCGGGGTCGGCGCTTACCACGGCAAGGCTTCAAATGTCGGGTCCGGATACGGGAAGAAGCATTCAGAGCAAACACCGCATCAGCAGCTCCTGGGCTGAAACCCCTTTGCGTACCTACCTCTTGGCTTATTTTGAGCACAGTACAAATTTATTAAAATTACAGCTTTGAAAATCTGGGGACAAAGCAGCAGGCGAAACCTGCTGAATAAATTTGCCATTCAGCAGGCTCTAAGTGCATTTGCATTTAGTGAAATCAGAGACAACGATAGGATTACCTGTACTTCCTCAGATTATAGGGACCTTATTCTGACCCAGTGCGTCCACCGAGATCCTGTTAGTGTTATTAAACCACAACGTGAGCGGCAGAAGAGATTGTGGTACTGCTTGCAGCTCTCACCCACAGGTATCCTGCACGTGTCGAACCCCTTGATCATCTCATGAGCATGGCATGCAGCACTAGGCAATGCAAACCATTAACTAAAACGCTCTGGACTGGGGTCAAAACGACAAACTCCTCGGGTCTGCTAATTCATAGCATGTTCTTCCAGCAGCCCAAGGGAGAGCTGCAAAATAGCATGGTGCTTTCGTTCACCTCTCGCTGCAGTGGAGCACAGCTTCTGCATAGCACTACTGGCCTCTGCTGCCAGCATGGGAGAGGAGGCAAGGAGAGAGGCTGTACGGGGACTCACCACATCTCTGCTTCTCCAGAGGGCCTCCTGATCCCTGCATATGAGCTGGAGGAAAAGTAATCTTTTGTCTTTACCTTGTATTCATGCTTACAAATAAAGGTCAAGGCTCCTGCGCTGTAGTCAGCTCTGTACCAGCTTTAAACAACCACCCTGAAATGTGATTGTAATTAGTTTCCTTTCAATCTTGATGTGAACAGTGATCTTAAAATGCCAGGACTGTAGCAGTGCATATGATTAACAAGCACACAGAAAGGCAGTCTATGGAAAAATATGGATAGAAATGAACAAAATGCAAATGTTGCACTGCTTTAAATTTTATTATCCTCTCAGCTCTTCATAAAATACTGTAGACGTCGTTTGATTATATTTTTAGTCTAGGGAATTAATTTTTAACTAGGGAACTCGTTTCTGTCTTATGATTACTCTTCTCCGCAACGGCCTGCAGGTCTGAACTAAAAAATCACAGTTTTAATTGAGCTAATGATGCCCAGAACTCAAATTAATCTCACTTATGTGTATGTCATGCCATGCAATATGTGCTGTAGCTGCAGGCAACGTGTGCATCTTTTCATACCGATGATTTCTCCAGGAGACCGAGGGTGTAAATCCTGGCCAGGGGTAAGTCTGCATCCTGCTGTTGTCACTGCCTGGGAGACTCCTTGGAGGTGGCTGATTGTGCAGCCAGTGGAGGGGAAGGAAAAACAACAAAACCAGTGATATTTCATGATCGTTTCTCTGATCACCAGCTCTTTCAAGGGTGTGAAGAAAAGCCAAGGAGGCGGTGAAGATGAGTGCAGAGCAGTGTGCTCTGGCCACATCTGCTCGCAGCCGCCGGCCCAGCTCCCGTCTGCACCCACGGATGGGTGGGAACCGCTCCCGGAGAGGCAGCGATTCCCTCACCCAGCTGAGGAAGGATGGCAGGGCTGCTCCTCCACGTGTAGAGAGAAAACGGGAAGGGGAGAGAAAAAGAAGAAATTGCATGGGGGCTGTTTTTCTTGTGAAACTATCAGGCTGTGTTTTCTATCTGGGACAACAGAGCATTTTTTTCCAACTGTCAAGAAAATACACTTTATCGAGCTACAGGTCTTTAAAAAAATTTTCAGAGAAAGAATAGGACTAAAAGGCCATAGTAGAGGCACAGAGGGTTTGTTTCTATCCTGAGAAAAAACAGAGAAGAGTGTAGGGAGGAGAAACATGGTTAAACACTCTGCAGGTGGCTGTTGCTTGCACGCCCTGCAGGCTAGCTCTGCGTACAGCGTCCTGACCCAGACTTGCACGGGCATCTTGACCCCGACATTCCCGTCTGAGCCAAAACTGCACACCAGTACCTACCCAGACATTATTTATTCTCTTCTCCAAATAATTTGAACTTCGATGCCACTGTTTTAGAATAGCATCACACCTTGATACGGCTGAGACAGTCTCCTTACTCAGACTATGTGGAACTCAACATTTAGAGAGCACAGCTCTGCTTGTTTATCTAATCCCCTACCCACCATCCCGCTACCTTGGGCTTGCACTCCCCGTGCTGAAATCCACTTTAAATGATATGGTGAAATTCCAATTGTCTGTTGTCGAAAAGTTTCAGTTTTGTGATGAAAGATGTGACCTTTCTTGCCAGTAAGAGTCTTTTCTGATTGATTAGTAAACATGAGGTAAAACGCAGGAGCACACCAGTGTTAAGTTGATACTGCCACAGGCTCTGTGCATCAAATATTTTTTGCATTATTTTGAACATCCTGTTAATGAGAAAAATATTCTAATCAAAGAAATGTGTTTCCTTCAATTCTCTTCAGAGTGTTTTTTGCAGCTTCAGAATAGCATGCTCAATTATGTCTGTTTTATTCCTAAATTAGGAAAAAAGGCTTCAGAAAATTATTAAGTAAGCCTCTTGGCAACTGTTAAGCAACATTCAGTATTAATTATTTAATCACTTTTTTATTATTTTTTGTCAGGTAAGAAGAGAATAGCACACTTGCTAAAAGGATTTCTTTCCACAAAACACCTTCACACACCAGACCCAGCTCTCAAAGCAAGAACAGGGTGCGATGCCTTTGCCTACGCAGACAGGCAGAAACCTTTTCTTAAAAGCCGTTGGAGAGGCTGGCGTGACCGAGAGCAAGAAGCAGCATTGCTTTATGCCTTCTGGCACTTCAGTAAATGGCTGGTGAAGGATCACGTCCAGACTGAGCATAGGAGGGATATGCAAATGCTGCAGAGACGGCACCAGGTTGGGGGTCCTCGGTGCTCAGCAGCATCTTAGGGTGGACGTGGACTCTTTGGGTATTGGAGCTTGGGGCCGTTTCTGGTTTTGTTTTACCGAGAGCGGTTACCTACCCTTTGGATGAGGAATTTTGGATTCAGCTCAGCTCTCCTCAGCTGCTGGGAGAAGCCTCCCATCCCACTATTGCATTGCATTTCGGGGACCCCGACCATGCCGGGTCTTCCTCTCCCGGAGCTCCCCGCTCTGCATCCCCGCAGAGGCACCAGCCCACGCTCGGCTTACGGACAAGGCAGTGGAGACTGCTGATTGCTGATGAAAGATCCCAGCCCATCACCACATCTTCAGGAGACTGCCCGAGTCAAGAAGGCTCCTGAGGTTTCCTGAGAAGAGTGAACAACGTCAGCACAAAATACAGCAATACCGGCTGCTCACAGAGCAAGCGTTGGCAGGGGATTCACCCGGGGGCTCATGCAAAACAGCCCTGTTTCCCAAATTTCCCATGAGCCAGGCTGAATTAATCTGTCAAATGTAATACATTCTAACAATATTAGCTTAGATGGCACAGACCAAAGTAAACTTACATTGTTCCTTTTTTCTTCTTCTTTTGCAATTATACCTTTTTTCCTCTGCTTTTGCAGTTGTATCTTTTTTCCTCGGGTCCTTTCGGGCAGCGTGCTGATACCTGCATGAACACGCAGGGGGGTCGTGCACATTTCAGCCATGAAATGGGCACGTGTATTTCTTAGGTGCATCTTCCAATTATTAGCACTGTGGCTAGTAATAATCGCTATTTTTCTAAAATGCATCTGGACAAATGTGGTGAACTGCTGATTGAGACTGAACAGCAAATGGCTGAATGAGAAGAGTCTGGAAAATTCCTTCTGCATGGGGTGGGAAGGCAAAGAACCATGGATCCTATGCATTACTGCCATAATACAAACACTTTTTGACATATATAGCTTTCTTTTCAGAATTCTGCAAATTGTTGGTGATCTTCTTTTCTCTAGAGTTTTATCTATGCACTTACCGCTACAGCTCCATATTGGTCAAACAGAGAAAATCACTTGGTAGCTTGGCCTGTCTCTTCAGCTCCATCACCAGAAAAACGATAGTCTTCAAGTCCACATGCAATTTTTTCATACTTTAACAGCCAGACATATGCCATTGAGCTACCTGCACTAGCATCGCTGAAGCCCTCTTTGATACCCAGAATGAGGTTCTCTCATCCGAATTTCTCCTAGGACAGATTGTACCAAAACATGTCATGGTTCTGCAGTGGTCCAAGACCTGACCCATGGGTTAGAGGTCATCATCTAGGTCAGCACTGATGCTTATAAAAACCGTTGTATGGCAAGGCCTGCACCACAGCTGCCTGGCTTATACTCGATTACTTGATTTATTTGCTCATCTTCAAGAACATGCACTTCTTTCCTAAACTGTTTTTAGAAGTATTACCATGAAATAGTTACTCCAAGAGCAATAAAGAAGTCTTAATATTTTTAAGTCTATCATAAAGACTTTCCCACACCACAAAATATAGTTGCCTTCACTGATAAGCTTCTTGCTACCTAAAATAGTTCCTCTCTGTACATAAATACAGACTCCCAACACTCTTTTAGGTGTAGTTCACAATTTCACTCATATAAATACTGTGTACAGCAATTCCATCAACTGTCATTTACCAGTGCTTCTATACCAAGTATACCAAGATGTGATTAGTCCCTAATGGGGATGTCATGAGTTATGTCAAATTAAATGACAACCAACTGGGAATACTACTTACAGCAGGGAAGAAAATGCTGAGAAAGAGGAGCTGAGGACAGCAGTAACCATTAACAGGACTAATACCAGGTACATGACAACAAACTTTCAGATTTACATTGGATGTTGTTCCTTGGTGAGTTCACATCCATCTGTCAGCTTCGTTTGGGACCACACTCCCTGATTCAAACCGATAGCAAGTATCTGAGTCAAATAAGTGAATATTTTTGCTAAATGTTGTCTGTCACATCATGTTACTCCACATTGGTTTCTTCCCCATATGTCCTAACATGATGTGGTGTAACATAACATGATGCACCATAATTGATTTAATGTGACATGACAGAAAAACATTGCTGCAGCTTTTGGAATAAACACCTGCTTTCAGCAGTTATTTTATCTGCTGGAAGCAGTTTCTTAAAATGTGTAAGCTGGGTCCTGCTGAGGTACATTGTCCTTTGCTGTTTCTATATCTCTAATATTTTCCGTAACATGTACTTTGTTCATTTTCTTTTGCTCCAGAGGCCATGTTTCCTTATAGGCTTGGGTTTTTTTGTGATTTTTCTTTTCATTAAAAGGAAAAAATAGTCTTACAAAAATTGAGGGAAATGGAACTAATCTAAACCACGAATTGAGACAGATATGGAAAAAGTTCTTATTATGGAATGAAAACACTGGCTCTATTAACAGAAAAGAACGTACTTACCCACAGGTAATAATAATGACAGTGACAAAGTTTAGAAGACTTATTTTTTCTTCAAAAACTTCATAAGAATGTTATAAGTGAAAACCAAGTGAAAATCATGTCTTCTTGGAGAAATACAGACACAGATAAGGCAAACATTTAACTGTTGATTTTGTATTTGCAAATGTAGGTTTTATGAATGGGAACATTTTCAATAGGAAAAGCCAAGGTTTGGGTGAGCCTTCCTAGAGTTTTGGTTCGTTATCCTTGACCTAAGTGACAGAAATATTAGCAGTGGGAAATAAAACTGCTGGTTTAGTTATTGAAAAAAGCGAGTCATTTATTCGTACTGAATATATTCTTTCCTTGCAAAAATAATTCCATCTGTGTGTGAATGTTTAAAAGCTAATTAAATTGGCAGCCATAGCTCTGTGCTTCTCATCTGGAGGACCTTCATCTCAAGCTAGCAGAGCTTCATCATGCAGGTCCTTGTTTCAGAAGTGTTTTTCCCAAGCAGAGGTAAGGGGAATGAAACACAAGTGACCTTCAGCTAATCAGATCAGAGAGTTCAAACAGAGATGGATTTCATAAAATATAAAATAAATAAATTTGGATCACCATGATCTCTTCAAAAGGAATAAAGCTGTTCCCATGAAGCCAGGTACCTGGTTTCTGCAAGCTGGAGCTCGGAGAGGCATTTGGCACATTCTTTGTATACCTGGCACTTTCTGAAGAAAAGCCTACAACTGTCACTGGGTACCCATAAGCTTTCCATCAGCTGTCCTTCTTGCCCTTCGCCCAGAAAAAGACACCACCTTGACACATGGCATGCAACCCTAACATTAAATTTCAAAGAGGCATCACAAGCGCGGGGCTGGGGTTGTGGCCAGTGAGGAGGAACGGGTCTTCGGCGCTGCAGGGACGGGGGAAACAGGCTGATGACCGCACAGAATCTGTCCCCTGACAGGGACCGTGCTGTTGTGCCAGCACCGCGGTGGCACTGGGGACCCCCGGGGTCCTGCTGCAGCCCTGGCAGAGCAGCAGAAGTGTGGTGCTCCTCCTTGGGGAGGGGACTTACACAGACTGCAGGTCTGATAGCACGGAGAGCCAAATCCTGCAGTCTTTCCAAAAGCAAAGCACCTTTTGACCTTTGGTAAAAATTAAACACTTGGAGGGATCGGGCAAAGCAGATTTTAATTTATAATAAAAGTGAAGACATCATTGCCTGTATTTTTACAAAGGCCCTGAAGAGCTCCCTTGCTACGTGAGCCCAGCAAGTTGGCAATGTATTTTAATGTATTTATTTGGTTATGCATTCATTCTTTCATTCATTCATCTATTCAGTCATTCATTCAGACACTTGTTCATTCATCCCTGTGCTTTTGCAGGAAGAGAACATAAGCCAGCAGTGGCATACTTCTTCACTGTCCTGATTTACAGCGACGTCTCTGAGTTTGTATCAATAAATCTCTTTGGCCCTCTTCAATCCAGCATTATCCCTCATTAGTGACTGGGATTTAAAAAAAAGATTAAAAATAATATCAGATTATAGATAGCTAGATAGATATGTATATTGGTCGCAGTGCTTTGATTAAAGTGCTGGGATGTTGGTGGTTTTTTTTCTTTTATTTAAGACCTCTCATATTCACAGTTCTCTACATCTTGCAATTATTTTCACAGACAATCCCTGATTTTTTATTAACTAGCCCAATTAATTTTGCTATCAGTACTGAATGATAAGGTCCCCATTGCCCTCCTGGTGCTTGCCCAGTGGCTGTCGATGTAGAGGGGAGTTCTGGTGAGCCTGGCTCTCGATCTGCCTTTGTTGCCTTTGATGTTTTCTGGCCCAGGGCAATATTTATTTTAAAATAACCTTTCCGGAGGGGCCATCCCTGCTGTAGTTGCTAGTAGGTAGCGATTGTATGGGTTGTGTCTAGAACTGCCTTGCCGTCACTCTATGTCTCAGCCCAAACTCTGCTTCTGAGTATGCCTTATTTTCTCTGAAGAGGAATGAAATGAAGGGGGAACTACTCTTCGAGTTGGGATTACTCACAGTCTAATAGCTGCTGGAATTCTTTTTCTCCCATATCTCTGAAATACCCTTAATTAATCTTGCAGACAACTTGCAACGTAATTGTGTCCCTAAACTGTTAACCTTGAAAAACATTTGACAGTGTACTAACATCTCAGAAACTTGTTATCACAGGGAATATTATAAATGCATAAATATCCTAGTTTCTCTCAAAAGTCCCAGAACAATTCTTTGTTGCCAGTCTTTTTTTTTTCCCCTTAGTTTTCCTTTTGACCTGGTGGCAGGAGATGGAGGGGAGAAATGAGGCTTTTTTTAAAAAAAAATAAAAAAGCAGTTTGGAAGAAAAGGTAGCTATATATCACACAGAATTTAGTATTTTTTACAAAAAGGACATGTTCCTTGCATTTCTTCCTCATTTGCATGTCTTCGGGGCACCAGGGGACAGAGACGCTGGATGGCACAACCTGCCATCTGCAATCGGGTCAGAACTAGTTCCTGGTAAACAAAAAAGACAACACTGCAATTCACATAGTGCAGAGCCGTAGTTGGCCTGTAGTTGCAACTGCTTCCTCTTGAATAAACAACTCCCATTTCAAAAGAATTATGATGCCATACAGGTTGACAAGGTGCTTACATGCCATGTTCACTTTGGATGAGAAAATGAGAAATTTATAATACATGCATTCCTCTGACATTAGTGACCTTATTACAGTCATAGAAGTCCTGAAGAACTGAATGACTTTAATTAAAGTTATTAAAATTTTTTCTATTGGTTAGTCCTTACAAGCTCAGAAGTTCTGTTACATTGAACAGTCTGGCATTGACTGCTGTTGATAACGGAGACGGTCCTCTTCCAGGCCTGCCTGCTGTTCTTACTATGCTGCCATTTGAAATCATCAGGAAAAAATAATCATAAGCTTAAAAAAGCTAAAGCAGACAGGCTGTTTCAGATTATTTCAGTATGTGCGTTTGCTGCACACACTACAATGTTCCTGTGAAAATCATGGTCAGATTTTCCTCCTGGAAATCAGGTTATAAACAAAAGGATTAGACAAAGACAAACCCAGGGAGAGAATTTAGATCTGGGTTCAAATGTGCATTGGAAATTGTGGAAACGCTTTGGTTTGAGGCCTCCTCTGTTTTAATAATAATTGTTTTCCTAAATATATGTATTCTTTATGTATTTCTGTATCAGGGATTAACTATGTAGCTTAGTAGAAAACAGAAAAGGACATCTTTATTTTACAATTTAATTTAGAGGAATCTGAAGGCTGGGGATCAGTAGGGAAAGCAAGCACAGCTGCATTTCTTATAATTTTCCCATTAGAATACACTCATTTCCACACCGCTGCTCCCTTATTTTCAGTGTGTTTGTAGGTATTATTCTCATATTTGGATCCAGCAGCCCAGAAAGCCAGAAAGGCATGAGTCTGGTTTTCACTAAAGGAACACTTTCTCACATCGTTTAGACATGCCTTCAGCTTTTGTTTGCTGTTCTTCACACAAAACGGCAAAACTGTGCTGCTAAAATGGCATTATCACACCTTGGCGAACTTGTAATGCGTATTCCGAAAGTCTATATATCGTGTACTTGTAAAACTTGGTCTTCCCAGAGGTGCTTCACAGCCCGCACCGTATTTTGCCTCGTAACAGATCTTCAAGGACAGGAACAACTTTCACCTCCACTGGACAAAGAGCTGGGGCTCGGAGGGGTGGCTGTGTGCCCAGTGCCGCAGGAAACGTGTGACACTGCAGGGAGATGAACCTGCGCCTTCGAAGCCTGGAAACCCCAACTGCCGCAGCATCCTCCTTCGTGTATGGCTTTTCCTCCCAGACGCAACTGCCCTCTCCTCAATCCCCTTTAATGCAGGCTGTCAAGGCAGCAAACAGCCGAAATTTTTAAATGGCTTTAACTTTCAAACTATCCAACGTGTTAAAACATTTACTGGGAAAATATCAGGGCTGTTGTATATACACTAAGCATTTCCTCACCCACGGTATTACATTTTGAAATGCTGAATTTCCTCTTCAAGGGAAAGATTTATTCTACTCGCTCCTTTTCACATACTAGAACTCTTACAAGGAGATTTTTTACTTCTCACTAGAGGTAGTCACTAAACATAGCAGATGACTGAAAAATAAAAAAAAAAAAAAAGGTTTTCAAATATTTGAATTAACACTGGCAGAACACATTTGCCCTGGACATACTTCTAAAGTTATAATCTAAACTATCACCATATATCTGAAAGCTCGCGAAAGGAGTATTTATGAAGTCTCTGTAGAAAATCAGACATTTCTATAATAAGCAGAATTATCATTCAGTACCCTACTGTTCAATATTATCCCCTGGCCAGTGATAACTATGGCATCCAGTTGTGATACCTGGTGGTATCTTTTCTAGATATTATCGCTTCGACCAAAAAAAAGATCAAGTCACCTGAACGCATATATTCCCTGCTGAATACCAGTTATCGAAAATAAGCTCAGAGGTCACTACTTGTTCATTCAGGCTTTTGTATTTTCAAATAAATTTTCAAAGCATGAGAGATGTTCCCAGAGATTAGCAACCCCCCTTACTACCTCTTGTTGGCTTTCTTATTTAAATCAGCTAGCTCTAACGATCGCAATTTCATCATCACCAATCATATCAATATATTTACACCAGGAATACCTTTAGCCAAGTGATATGCTAGTCTGCTTTACCAGCTCCTTTGTCAGAGACCTATTTTTTTGCACAGTGTTCTGTTTGTCCTACGTATGCCACAGCTGCCTATTGAAGCAGCACAGCAAAGGCTTTGGGGATTTCCCAACAATAAAGTTGAAATCTCTTTCCTGGTTAGTATTCAGCAATGCTAGAACATTTAGCAGACATTTTCTCTTCTCCCAGCTTTCAATAGGCTACATTTATCAGCATGGAGTAGCAATCAACATGTATTTGCTCATGTATTTATATAAGTCAGCTGTATGCTTCCTCATTATTTGCAATTCTTCCTTTAAAAAAACTTTGCTTTCTGTGTTTTCAGCAAGGAAATTTTGAGTATATATTATGTGTACATGGTTGTACATGGAAGGTGCTCTTCGGTGTACAATAAATACATCAGTATTATCACAGGTATTTCATTAATAGCTAAGTGAATTACTTATGCAACCCCTTATTTCATCCCCACATGTGTTTGTTGTTGGCATTATAGTGTTAGATAAGTTATCTTTTAAAAAAAAAGGATTGTTATTTGTATCTCTGTACTTAAAATACCTGTTTCATACTGGAAGCTAAATTCTAATTCTATTGTATTCTTGAGAAAAAGAAAATAATATATTCTGCAAACCTCTGAATGTGATCTAAAAGATAGTTGTCCTACATATAATTAAGCAATGAATGGATAACATGGCCTTTCTGAGCAGTGTAAGGAATGACCATTCTTACTCAATGTGCAGGACAACCATGGTCTACTTTGAGTGGCTAAAGGTATTCAACTTCAGAGCCAGCAGAGTTTCTATATTTTGCCAGAACTAAAGATTTCCCATCCTGTGAAAGAGGCGTTTATTTGAAAAGCAGTTGGGTGAAAATGAAGCAACCCTTTTTTTCTGGACTGGCGTTTCAAAAGAATTTTCATTGAAATTTCCTTGAAAATTGCTTGAGGTTTGGAAGGAGACAAGTCATGCCAATGAAAAGAGACACTGGTGGGCAGAGTGATGGTAAATGTTCAGTATTGTACCGTGCTTGAAAGACACAGGCACTGTTGCAGGTGCTCTCACAAGGCCAGTGCACACATGGGGACAAGGGGACACAGCAAGACCTCAAAGGTGCTGGTACAACAAGGTGCTCCTTGCTACAGTGCGCCCGCAGTCGCTCCCCATGTGCTCAGTTCCGGCTGGATTCATCACACATGGTTTTACTCTCACAACTGAGGTGCCGAACAAGCAGCCAAAAAACAGGGGGGGCGATGAGGAGTTGGAGCGAAGGCTGCTTACAAAAGGGTGGTGACCCCAACCTACCTATTTCAAAGAGGCGAGACTTCACTTCCATCACTCATGCGTTTACTCTTTTGCTCCTCTAGTAGTATTTCTCCGGGTCATAAGATGCAATAACTTACTATCCTTGAGAAAAGCCTTCAGAATTTAATTTTAATTAGTCACAACTTGATTTATTGACTGCAGCTTTTCTCAACCAGTTGGTTGCAACTCCAAAGGGTCATGAAAGGTAATTAGAAGACACAAGGCACTTAAAATCTTATTACCGCCTAAAATAAAATAAAAAGTCTAAATCCTACTCCCTCATTCCACTCGCAGCATAATCCCCTAAGGTCACACCCGTAACCTTCCGAAACACACAAAATTACACTACAGTATTTAGAATTATGGTCACAGATTGGAGGGGGTTTAATTTCATTGTGAAGGGAAGGGGTCTTAAATATATTACACATGAAATAAAGGCCCATCTGACTGGAAAGAGTGAAAAATATTGAGCTAGTCTTTCAATAAATATGCAAATTATGCATTAATTTATCTTCCCTCCTTATCTTATTGACTTATCTCACCAAAGAGTGAAAAAAAGTGATTGCACACCTTTATATCAAGCCACAAAACTATTTTTTAAATAATATCCAATTCAGAAAAGCATTCTGGCATCTGTCTAGCCCCCACTGTCTCCAATTCTATGGGCATTAGCTGTTCCAGCTGATTTTCTGGAATAAAATCCATTGATCTGTGTCAGTCAGGATCTTGAAAACTGAAGACCTGAGGTTTAAGAACCCAGTCTGCTAATATGCATTAAAATGAGCTAGGAGTCTTCACTGGACTTTGGTTCAGGCTCTGATAACCCCAACTCCAGTGAAAATTCATCCAAGTAAACCTCAAAATAAAATAAAATTATTTGCTTGGGTAAGATATAAAAAAGCTACTATTCTTGTTATTGTTATTATTATTGTTTTTGTTGTTGTTATTATTATTATTATTATTATTATTATTATTGCTGCAGGAATAATCCCTTCTCTCTATTCAGTGGGATATATCCCTCCTGGGGCTGCAGTTTGGGTCTCTGCTTTACAGACCAAATATACCAAATTCAGTGAAATAGAGAAGCCCTGACGAAAGCTCAGTAAAATGACTTGGAGTTGGATGGATTCATTCACGATGTTTTCCTTTGCTCGTATATATAGAATACACGTAGCTCAGCTGAGCTCCAGTTATAAGACAACACCAAGAGTGGTCTAAAAGTACCTGAGGCAAACA
>Ga0181612_145445_pt1 | contig 27126 bp, 17 predicted proteins | sample HoacroProtozoa21_FD_119630 | JGI IMG/M metagenome (GOLD analysis project Ga0181612, IMG submission 119630) | Hoatzin crop microbial communities from Cojedes, Venezuel. Combined Assembly of Gp0051906, Gp0051904, Gp0051908
AGAAGTTGAGATACCCGATTTGCTACAACAAAAGAAGATAGCATCCATACTGTCATCCCTCGATGATAAAATCGAGCTCAATGCCCGCATAAATCATAATTTAGAGCAGATGGCCCAGGCTCTGTATAAGTCCTGGTTTATTGATTTTGAGCCATTTAAGGATGGAAAATTCGTTGATTCTGAGTTGGGGCCAATACCCGAAGGATGGGATATAATATCTTTAAGTGACATTCTTCGCATTTATCGAGACACAGTGGCTCCGAATAAAGAACCCAACAAAATATTTTCTCACTTTAGTATTCCCGCGTTTGACAACGGAAAACAATATGAAAGCCAATTAGGATCTCAAATCCAAAGTTCTAAATTTAGGATTGTCGAGAGTGTGGTCCTTTTTTCAAAATTAAACCCAAGAATTAAGCGAGTTTGGTATGTAGACGTAGTGCCGCAAAATTCTATTGCTTCTACAGAATTCCTACCCTTCACACCCTTAGTAGTAGAAGAAATGGGATTTGTCTATTGTCTTCTTAATAGCGATTATTTCTATAATTCAATAATGTCTCATGTTTCTGGGGCAACGGGGAGCCATCAAAGATTTCATGCTTCTGATGCGCTCTCAATAGAAATTCCATACAATAGAAAGGTAGTCCATGAATTTTCTAATAAAATAATGCACTATTTAAAGTTAATTTCTACAAATGAACTTGAAATTAGCAAACTTACAGCAGCACGAGATATAATACTCCCGAAATTAATGTCAGGAGAACTAAAAATTAACAATTTAAATAAGTAAATTCTCATTTATGGAAGAGTGGAAAAAATATAAACTTCGCGAACTTTGCATCATATCATCCAGCAAACGCATATTTGCTGAAGAATATCGAAGCGAAGGTGTACCTTTCTTCAGAGGCAAGGAAATAATAGAGAAGCAAAAGGGAGTCGATATTAGCGAAAAATTATATATATCAGAGAAAAGATTTGACGAAATTAAAACAGCGTTTGGCGTTCCAGAACCAGGCGACATGTTGCTAACATCTGTCGGCACTTTAGGCGTACCTTACATAGTAAAGCCGAATGAGAGATTTTACTACAAAGATGGGAATTTAACATGTTTTAGTCACTTTAAAGGTTTAAGTAATAGGTACTTATATTACTGGATTCTCTCTCCAGAGGGAAAATCTAACATTTCAGCAAAATCCATTGGCTCAACTCAGAAAGCTTTAACGATAGAAGCACTAAAAGACTTTCAAATAACCTTGCCTAGCATACAGGAGCAAGAAAAGATATCAGATTTGCTATATACTCTTGATCAGAAAATCGAACTCAACACCCGCATAAATCATAATTTACCCCAAAGCATATTTTCATAGAGATAAGTATCAAATTGACGGATAAATAGTTATATTTGTGGAACTCAAGCATCCAAATAATGAATAATAACTTTACGGAGAACTCATACGAGATAGCGATTCTAGAGCTTCTCGAAGAAATGGGATACGAACACTTATATGGTCCTGATATAGCAAGGGATTATTCTATCCCTATATACCTGGACCAGTTTTCAGCAAGTCTCGTTGCTATCAATCCAGGAAAACCATTTGAGGCAATTAATGAGGCGATTCGTAAAGTCAGGAACATTGATACTGGTGATCTTGTTCAGAAGAATGAGAAATTTATGGATTTTCTCCAGAATGGAGTTCCTGTAAGTTACTTTGGCAAGGAGGGGCTCACTCACGATATTGTATATCTCGTTGATTATGAACAGGTCGAGCGAAATACATTCCAGGCAATAAACCAATGGACTTTCGTAGAAAAATCAGAGAAAAGAGCCGACATTATTCTATTTGTGAATGGGCTTCCACTCGTCCTAATGGAGCTAAAATCCCCATCTCGCGAGGAGGCTGAGGCGTCGGATGCCTACAAGCAGATTAGGAACTATATGCATGAAATTCCGTCAATGTTCATCTACAATGCGATATGTGTAATGAGCGATATGACGGAATCCAAGGCTGGAACAATCACTAGCAGCGAAGATAGGTTTATGCAGTGGAAGACGGTTGATGGTAGGGTAGAGACACAGAAGATCATAGACTATGATACTTTCTTCCGTGGCATGTTCCAAAGGGATAGACTTCTGGATATAATCAAGAACTTTATATGCTTCAGTCACGATGAGACTTCTGATGCAAAAATATTGGCTGGTTATCATCAGTACTTTGCTGTCCGCAAAGCCATAGAGAGGACAAAGGTAGCCACGCAAAGCGATGGTAAAATTGGTGTCTTTTGGCATACTCAAGGAAGTGGAAAGTCCCTTTCTATGGTGTTCTATGCTCATCTGATACAGGCTGCTTTGGATAAACCTACAATAGTCGTAATCACCGACAGAAATGACTTGGACGACCAACTCTTTGGTCAGTTTGCTAAGTGCCAGCATTTCTTAAGGCAAACTCCAGAACAAGCAAAAAACAGGGAGGACCTTAAGAAAAAACTGATAGGCAGAGAGGCTAACGGCATCATATTTACTACGATGCAAAAGTTCTCCGAATCAAATGAACCTCTTTCAGACCGAAGGAATATCGTTGTAATTACCGATGAGGCACATCGAGGACAATATGGTTTCGAGGAAAAGGTATCAGCTGATGGTCACATAAGCATAGGAAGGGCAAGGGTTATTCACGATTCCCTGCCTAATGCTTCATATATCGGCTTTACTGGAACACCTATCTCCAAGAAAGATAAGGATACGCAGGAAGTATTTGGTAATTATATTGACATCTACGATATGACTCAGTCTGTAGCGGATGGAGCAACCTGCCCCGTCTACTATGAGTCCCGAGTAGTAAATCTTAAATTGGACGAGAATACTCTTAAACTCCTCGATAAAGAATACGAAGAGTTGGAGAAACAAGGTGCCACACTGGAGCAATTGGAGTCCAGCAAAAAGGAAATGTCGCACTTGGAAGCCATTCTAGGCGCACCTGAGACAATTGATTCGCTTTGTCGAGATATTATCAAACACTACGAGGAGAATAGGCAGTTTGAGCTTACCGGAAAGGCTATGATTGTGGCTTACTCCAGACCGATTGCAATAAGCATTTATAAGAAAATTCTGGAGTTAAGACCTGAGTGGAATGAAAAGGTTAAAGCTGTAATGACGGCAGGTAACACCGATCCTGAAGATTGGCATCAGATTATCGGGAATAAACAGTATAAGAAGGAATTAGCAAGGAAATTCAAAGACGACAATGACCCGATGAAGATAGCCATTGTTGTCGATATGTGGCTAACGGGATTTGATGTTCCGTCACTCGCTACCATGTACGTTTACAAGCCGATGACGGGTCATAACCTCATGCAAGCAATCGCACGTGTAAACAGAGTTTTCGCGAATAAGGCCGGTGGTCTTGTCGTAGATTACATTGGTATTGCTAAGGCATTGAAAGAAGCGATGCGCGACTATACAAAGCAGGACCAGGATAACTATGGAAATCCAGACATCAAGGAGACGGCCCTTCTTAAGTTCAAAGAAAAAATAGAGGTTTGCCGTGACCTATTCCATGGTTTTGACTACTCGAACTTTTATAATGGAACTGATAACTCTAGAGCACTTATTCTTCAGGAAGCGGTCAACTTTATGCTTGACCCGAAGAAGGAGGAGAAGTGCACGGATTTCAGGAAGGAAGCTCAACTGTTGCGTAATGCTGTAAGCCTATGCAGAAGCCAACTGAATGAGGATGAACGCCGAGAAGCTGGCTTCTTTGATGCGGTAAGGGTAATGTTGGGCAAGATAAAAAATTCCAAGGGTGGTATCAGCAAGAAGGAAATTAACGATCGAATAAGTGAACTTCTCAAGCAAAGTGTGAAGAGCGAGGGAGTTATTAACCTTTTCTCCGATGTCAAGGCAGAATTCTCCTTGTTTGATGCGGCCTTCTTGGATGAGATTTCCAAAATGAAGCAAAAGAATGTCGCGATTGAATTGCTAAAACAATTGCTTAAGGAGCGCGTGCATCTTTACGAAAGAACGAATTTGGTTCAAGCTCAGAAGTTCTCGGACCTCTTGAATATGTCTTTATCAAATTATCTAAAAGGACTTCTTACCAATGAAGAGGTAATCAAGGAATTATTGGATCTGGCAAAGGAAATTGCAAAGAACGAATCAACTGCTGATGAGTTGGGATTAAGCTCGGAAGAGAAGGCCTTTTATGATGCTTTAACGCAGCCTAGGGCGATAAAGGACCTTTATTCAAATGAAGAACTGGTTAATATGACTAGGGAGCTGACGGATGCTCTCCGGAAAAATAGGACTATCGACTGGCAGAAAAAAGAGTCAGCGAGAGCCCTAATGCGCAAGACCATTAAAAGACTTCTCAAAAAGTATCACTATCCGCCAGAGGAAGAGAAGAATGCTCTTGACACAGTCATAAAACAGTGCGAACAATGGGCTGACAATGATTATCTTGAAGAATATTCTGAATATAATACTAGCAAGATTGTGGATAGCTACAATTTTACCCCCGAATATCATATTGCAGCTGAACCTGAAAGTCCAAAGTATGGGAAGGATAACAATTAGCTAGAGGCAAACCAGATTCGCATGTCCAGCGCTTCTGCTTATTGTTTGTTAAATATTGTAGACAATAAAATAAAGACTCCCGCAGGTTGGTGACTTGCGGGAGTCTTTGTGTGGAGCATAGGAGGATCGAACTCCTGACCTCCAGATTGCGAACCTGGCGCTCTACCAGCTGAGCTAATACCCCATTGGGACTGCAAATTTAAGAATATTTGTCGGAAAACCTCAATTTTAAGCAAGATTTTTTCTATCTTTGAAGAACGGCCTCCATGGGGCGTCAAAGGCCTTCAGAATCCCTCATACATGGGGACATCTGGTAGCGCGAAATAACACTAAACAAGAATCACATAATCAGAAATTAAACGAGCAATACTATATGACAAGAAGAACTCTGACAGCGGCTCTCGCCGTATTATTGGGAATCATGGCATATGCCGGCCCAAGGGAAAGGACATTGATCAACAACGACTGGAAATTCGCACTCGGAAACGCCGGAGACATGGAAAAAGATTATACCCATGGCACCGAGTATTTCACCTATCTCACCAAGGCGGCAGCAACTGGACAAAACAGAGGCCCGTCATGGGTTGAATTCGACGACTCGAATTGGCGCACAGTCAATGTGCCCTTTGATTGGGTGGTAGACCTTCCATTCAGCGGCGAAGCAAGTCACAGCCACGGCTATAAAATGGTCGGTTGGAAATACCCCGAAAATAGTGTAGGCTGGTACAGAAAGACCTTTACCGTACCCGAATCGGACAAGGGAAAATACATCGCAGTGCGTTTCGACGGCATATTCCGCGACGCTGAAGTCTTCATCAATGGCTTCTACCTCGGCCACGAAAGAAGCGGCTACGCAACCCAGGTCTACGACATATCGGAATATCTCAACTATGGCGACAAAAACTACCTCACAGTCAGGGCAGACGCCAGCACAGAGGAAGGATGGTTCTACGAGGGTGCAGGCATCTATAGGGACGTCTGGATCATCAAAACGGACGACCTGCATGTCAAAGAATTCGGCACTTTCGTAAGAAGCACCATAGACGGACTTAACGCCGAGGCAAGAACGGCATCCACCGCAAAACTTGACATAGACGTCACTCTCGAAAACCTCGCACTGAAAGCCAAGAACTACAAAATCGTCAATATAATCAAAGACGCTGACGGAAAGGAAGTCGCCAGAACGAGCGAACAGAGCGGCAGCATCGAAGGCAAAATCAGAGACAACGTTCTCAAATCGATCATAAGTATCTCTAATCCTCACCTTTGGGACCTCGAAAATCCCTACCTCTACAAAATGGTGACAGAGGTATATTCGGACGGCGTCAAAGTGGACGAATATGAGACAACCTTCGGCATTAGGAAGGCGGAATTCGTGGCCGGCAAAGGCTTCTTCCTCAATGGCAGACGAGTAGAATTGAAGGGAAGCAACTTGCATCAAGACCATGCCGGAGTCGGATCAGCCATCCCCGAAAGGCTCTTCGAATATCGCATCAACAGGATGAAATCCATCGGCAGCAACGCCGTCAGAACATCTCACAACCCCGTAGCACCCGTATTCTTGGACCTCTGCGACAAAATGGGATTCATCGTAATAGAAGAGAATCGCCTGATGGGAATAAACGACGAGCACATCGACCTTCTGAATAGAATGATAGAACGCGACCGCAACCATCCATCCATCGTGGCATGGAGCATCGGAAACGAGGAATGGGCCATCGAATGGGACGAGAGGGGACTTATGATCATGAGTTCGATGAATGAATATGTCCACCGTGCCGATCCCACAAGACCCGCAACACTTGGCAACTGCTCAGGAAACTATGCTCTGAAGGGCGTGGATGTGAAGGGTTACAACTACATAATTCAGAATAAAATCGAAGAAAATTACGCGGAGCATCCTGAATGGCCCGCACCATATGGTTCAGAGGAGACTTCGGGCTGCGGCACCAGAAATATCTACTACACCGACTCATTGGCAGGACGCATGGCTCCGCTGAACAGGACCTTGGATGTAAATAAAGTCGTTGCCGGCTGGAAATTCTACCATGAACGCCCATGGCTGGCAGGCCTTTTCTATTGGACAGGTCTGGACTATAGGGGAGAGCCAAACCCCATGGTATGGCCCGCTACAGGTTCAGAATTCGGCCTTATGGACTATTGCGGATTCCCTAAAGACGAGGCCTTCTATCTCAAGGCAATGTGGACCGAAGATCCCGTTCTCCACTTGTCTCCACATTGGAATTTGAAGGGCCATGAGGGCGAGACCATCAAGATTTGGGCATATACCAATTGCGATGAGGTTGAACTCACCGTAAATGGTAAAAATTTGGGCCGCAAGACTCGTGAGGCGGACGGTTATATCGAATGGGAGGCTCCTTACAAGGCCGGCAAGATGGAGGCGCAGGGATGGAAGAACGGCAAAAAATACATCAAGACCGTCGTTGAGACCACCGGCGAGGCTAGCAAAATCGTACTCACGCCTTACAACACGGAATTTGCTGCGGATGGACAGGATATAGCCATCGTAGATATATCACTTTTGGATTCCAAGAATAGGGAAGTGCCAGATGCCATGGATGACCTCACAATAAAGGTCAGCGGACCTGCGGAAATTCTTGGCTGGGGCAATGGTGATGCCGGTTTCAAGGATGTAGAGCGTCCCGTGGGAGACACCAGTTCCATGAAGATTAAGGCATTTGCAGGCAAGGCCCAGGTTATTTTGAGGTCAATAGATGGTCGTGCAGGCGAGGTAACATTCTCCGTGGACGGCCCCGCAAAATCAGAAGTTAAACTTACCGCGAAATAAAGATGAAAAGAATATTTCTATCCATATTTTTACTCATTCCTCTGGCTCTTTCCGCCAGAAATATAGAGATTTCAACCAAGAATACCACCTTGGTGATTGATGCGGAAAATGGCTATTCGCTTGGCTTCGTCTACTATGGCCCCAAGTTGTCGGCATCTGACGAATCAAATTTGGGCTGGCAGCATGACGCCTATCCCTTCTATGGCCCCGACTGCAGGGCGGAAATCGCTCTTGCGGTTAAGCATGGCAATGGAGATATGACTCTTGATATGGAGGTTGTGGGCGTTTCATCGGAGGATGGCGCGACCGTTATCGAGATGAAGGATAAAGTCTATCCGTTCACGGTGAAAGTTTTCTATAAGCCATATTATGCCGAGGACATGATTGAGACATGGACGGAAATTAGCCATTCCGAAAATGCCCCTGTAGACCTTCTGAGGTTCGATTCGGCATATCTTCCGATTCGTCGAGGCAATGTTTGGATGTCCTATCTTTATGGCACATGGGCCAATGAGGCGAGGCTTGTGCAGGAGCCGCTTCTTCCTGGAATAAGGATGATAAAAAATAAGGATGGCGTAAGAAATACCCATGTTTCGCATCCTGAGGTGATGTTTTCTCTTGATGGTAAACCGCAGGAGAATACAGGCAATGTAATCGGAGCGGCGCTTTGCTATAGCGGTAATTTTGAACTTCGAGTTGATACCGATGATACGGATTTGCATCACTTTTTCGCCGGAATAAATCCCGATAATTCCACTTATAGACTGAAGTCCGGCGAGGTATTTAGGACTCCTGAGACCGCATTTACATTTAGCAAGGAAGGCCTCAGCGGAGTCAGCCGCAATTTCCATAAATGGGCTAGAGGTTATAAGCTGGCGCATGGAAATAAGGAGCGTCAGATTCTTCTGAATAGCTGGGAAGGTGTTTATTTCGATATTGACGAGAAGACCATGGACCAGATGATGGGTGACATTGCTTCCATGGGTGGAGAACTTTTCGTTATGGATGATGGATGGTTCGGTGGAAAATATCAGAGGAATAACGATTCTTCGACTTTGGGAGATTGGGTTGTGGATAAAAAGAAATTGCCTCATGGCATCCCAGGTCTTGTCAAGATGGCTGATAAGCATGGCATTAATTTCGGCCTATGGATTGAGCCGGAGATGACAAATACCATAAGCGAACTATATGAGAAGCATCCTGAATGGGTGCTGAAGCCCATTTCAAGGGAACCGGTTTTGGGCCGTGGAGGCACTCAGATGGTGCTTGATTTGAGTAATCCGGAGGTGCAGGATTTCGTTTTCGGCGTGCTTGACGGCATAATGACTGAGAATCCTACGATTAAATATATCAAGTGGGATGCGAATATGTCCATAATGAGCCAAGGTTCGCAATATCTTCCTTCTGACGAACAAAGCCATCTTTATATTGAATATCATCGTGGGCTCCGTAAGGTTTGCGAGAGAGTTCGTGAGAAGTATCCAGATTTGACGATTCAGGCTTGTGCGAGTGGGGGAGGAAGGGCGAATTATGGCCTTCTGCCTTATTTTGACGAGTTCTGGGTGAGTGACAATACTGATGCTTTGCAGAGGGTTTATATGCAATGGGGCACTTCGTATTTCTTCCCTGCGATAGCTATGGCGTCTCATATTTCAGCTGCTCCGAATCATCAGACCGGCAGGGTGATTCCGATTAAATATCGTATTGATGTGGCCATGAGCGGGCGTCTGGGTATGGAGATTCAGCCGAAGAATATGACTGATGATGAGATTGCGCTTTGCAAGAATGCAATTTCCGAGTACAGGGGTATTCGTCCTGTTGTGCAGTTTGGCGATATTTATAGGCTTATTTCTCCTTATGATGGGTTGGGTTGCGCTTCGCTGATGTATGTGGCGGAGAATAAGAGTAAGGCCGTTTTCTATTGGTGGAAGACTGAGCATTTCTGCGATCAGCATTTGCCTAGGGTGAAGATGGCTGGTCTTGATCCTTCGAGAACTTATAGAATTCATGAGTTGAATCGAATAGATTCCGAACCGCTTCCTTTCGAGGGTAAGTCTTTTACTGGCGCATATTTGATGTCCACAGGTCTTGATATTCCGGTCAATCATAGGGTGCCATATGCCTATGATTATGCCAGCAGAGTTCTCGTTTTGGAGTAAATATTCATCTTTTTGACAAAAATATTTGATTTTTTGACGGATTTTGCTAAATTAGCAGGGTAAACTCTAAACCTTTTATATTATGGATATTACAAGCCTTCTTATTACATTGTTGATAGGAGCAGTGGCTGGTTGGGCTGCTGGTTTCTTTGTATTCAAGGATAAAGGTGGTCTCATCTGGAACATCATTATCGGTCTTCTCGGTGGCTGGGTAGGAGGAAATCTTCTTTCTTGGCTTGGCGTTAGCTGGGGTGGCACCATCCTTGGCCAGATCGTTACCGCCATTATCGGTGCGGTTATTCTTCTCTGGATTTGGAACCTCATCAGAGGAAAATAAACGAACTTTAAAGATTTTTAGAGGATGGCCTTTAGGTCATCCTCTTTTTATTTGCGAATTCAAGAAATTCATATATCTTTGCAAGGATGGGGTATGGCCCCAGAAATTAAAGAATGAAAGTCAGAAACCTGTTGCCGTTAATAATCTTAACGATAGCATCCATATCTTGCATGAAAAATGAGGTCCATCCGGAAAAGGTGGAAGTCACTTTCGTGCTACATAACGGAAGAACCAAGGCTGCGGAGGTTTCTGGTATGAATTCCATTGGTGCTGGGTCCGTATATGTAACGAAGTCGGATGGCATAGAAAGAGAGACCAAATCGGAATTCAAGATTTACTCATATATTCAGACGGACGAAAGGATTTGGTACGAATTGACGGACGACGAGAAAAACGAAGCCGAAATATTCGAAAACGGCATCCTGGCACACTATGACACGGAAGACAAAGTCTGGAAAGCGGACAAAGAATATTATTGGCCCACGAACGGCGAATGTCTCTCATTCTTCTGCTACACGCCCGCGGACATCAAAAACGTTGAGCACACGGCAGCAAAACAACTCGTATTTAAAAATTATTCAACCCTCACCGACCAAGAAGGCATATTGCTCTCAGCGGCCTACAGAAACCCCCACAAGGACGTCGAAGCCATGGGCCCAGTGCAACTTGAATTCATCAACGCACTCGCAGGCATACAGTTCTTGATTTCATATCAAGGCGACCTCAGGCCATCAAACGCAGTCGACCAAATCACAGACCTATACATCACTGGCGTAGCCACCGGCGGCACCCTATACTTCGGCCCCAAAGAAGGCGACACCAAGATGGCCCAATTCGACTGGGAAGCGGATCCCATCGACGAGGATGGCATATTCTACCGTTGGGAAGGCAGCAAAGACTTCACCGTGCAGATAAGCCCCACGGAAGGAAGTTGCGTCTACGATGGAGACGGATTCTACTACGTTTTGCCACAAGAATTGCCGGAAACGGCTATGGTCCATTTCAAAATCAATGGGCGCGACTATTACGATGACGCGAGCCTGAAAACCGAAAGAATCACAAAATGGGAACCTGGAAGCACCTACACCTACTTCTTGGTTATTTCTTCGTTTGACTAAAAATATCTTTCAATAATTTGAAGATGGTGGTGGTTTCTTTTTTCGAGGAACCGCTATCATAGAGTCCCGATATCATGCCGCTTGACTTATCAAGAGGATGCCCGCAATAGGGGCAATATGCGACATTGGACGATATCTGATGGCCACATTCTTCGCAATAGCATATGTTCTCGAAATCCTTTTCCATGGCAAATTTTATTTGACATTATGGATGTCGTTGGCCTCGCGGTCCTCTCCGAATAGAAGATTCATATCATCTGCTATTATGGCCTTAGCGCTCTCAGGAGCGAACTCCCAATAACCGATTTCCTTGGGATCATCCACATCTTCAAAGTGCAATGAACCGACTCTGCTCACATAATTATAGAGCAATTCATGGATATCCGAATAGATATAGACATATCTGCTCGAGATGTCTTTCGCATCGATGTTGGCACCTTTCATTAGCATGTCGCCGCCGCCGCTGACGCGGAACGATGTAATGGCAACATTATATGTGCTTTCCGGCTTGAAGGTCTTGCCATTGGCGAGTGCGTCGATTTGGACTCTCTGGCCGTATGGCTTGGTGACATCTACTTTGTAGTATAGTCCGCCGGCCGAATCGAAGATGTAATATCTTTCTTCCAGATTCCATCCCTCGCGTCCGGTCCATACGTCCTTTGTCTCGTTGATTTTGAGCACATGACCGTTTACGGAAGGGGATTGAATCCAATGGTTGTATGAATATTCGAGGTAGTTTTTGATTTCCTCGCCGGTCATTTTGATGACGTAAATCTTGTTCTCGTAGGGGTAGAGAGTGAAAATGTCGTTGTATGAGAAGTCTCCCTTATGGACATGGGCGTCAATGGCGAGAGGGGCTGCGAGCGAGATTTCCGCAGGGTAGCAGAAGAGGCTGACCTTGTGGACGAGGTTCATGTAGTGGCTCATGCCGCCGAATGCGTCGCGGGTCCAGATGTCTGTGTCAATTACGCCGATTTTGTCCATGGTGAAGCTGCGGACCATTTCGTATTCTTTGGCGAATTTCTTCTTCATCTTTTCGTCTACTTTGCTGCCGTCGATTTGGTCCAATTTGGCTGAGAGCTTCTTCGAGACGAGTTTGCCGTTATCGTATGTGAGGGTGATTGTGCCTACGCCCATGTCTTTGCAGGATCCGGATGGGTTGAGCAGGCATATGTCTTCGTTTTCGTGGACGTTGGGTTTGTGGTCATGGCCGCATACCAAGAAGTCAACGCCTTGCAAGGTGTTGAAGAGGTTGAGTCCATGGAATTCGGGCGTGCTGCCGTCGTCTTTGCCGACTCCGTCATGTACGACTACTATTACTACGTCGGGGTTTTCTTTCTCGCGTACCATGTCTACGTCTTGCTGGACGAGGGGTATGAGTTCTTCGAAGTGCATTCCGCTCCAGCGTTCTTCCAATGTCCACTTTTCTATGAGCGGGTTGGTGAAGCCGAGGATAGCGACTTTGAGTCCGTTTTTCTTGACGATTTTATAGAGGTCGAAGTATGGCTGGCCGTTGTCGTCTCGGATGGCGTTGCCGCCGAGGTAGGGGATGCCATATTTGTTTAGTTTGGCCCTTGTTCTATCGTAGACTTCATGGCCGCTTTCGATGTCATGGTTGCCGATGCAGACAGCGTCGTAGTCCATATAGTGGACCATTTCGGGGAATGGGTGGAGGGCGCTGGTGTTGATGTAGTTGAAGTAGAAGCCAGAGTTGTCTCCTTGTGAGAAGTCACCGGCGTCGACGAGGACGACGTTGTCTTTGCCGACTTGGTTGCGGATGCTGTCGACGGCGTAGCTGATGGAATATATTGATGGTCTGTGGTTGCCACGGTAGTCTAGGTCGAAGATTTGTCCGTGCATATCTGTGGTACTCAAGACCGTGAGGGTGTAGACGCCGTCTTTCTTTTTATCGCATGAGGATATGGCCAGCGATATGGCCATAAGTAAGCAAACTATATTTCCAAGTCTTCTCATAACACCTAATCTTCTCTAAGGATAACTCTTTCAATATCTACAAATATAGCAAAACTTTCATTCAATTGTTAATAAAACCTGCAAAAAAAGAGGATGGCCGGTGGGTCATCCTCTTGGAAGGGGTATTGAAATGAATTATTTTGCGGGATTCATTACATATTCAATCTTGTTGCCTGCGGAGGTGATGGCCTTAAGTGTGGCGGTAACCTTCTCGGGGGTGATTGAATTAACAGCCTGCTCGTAGAGTGAGTCCGCATCCTCATTGTAGGTCTTCCAGTTGAGAATTTTGCTGCTCCAATAGGAGTTGGAAACTCTGCTTTCAGGGATGTTCTTCTTGAGGTTCAGAACGGCTTTTTCGAACTCGTCGGCGGTAGGACCGTCTTTTGCGAATTCGTCAAGCTGTTTCTTGGCTACGTCGAGAAGTTGGTCGCAAAGTTCAGGATTGCACTGGAAGTTAATCTGGAGAGTTGCTTTCTCCTCGGGGGCTCTGTTGGCTGAAGCGGCAGTGCTGGCGCCATAGGTACCACCGATTTCCTCACGGAGAGACTGAACATATCTCATGTCGAGAATGTAGCTGATAATCTCGCATGCAACCTTATTCTCGTAAGAGAAGGCGAGGGGAGCATGGTAAGCCAAGAATACATAACTCTTAGGAGTCTCCATGGTGACATTCTCGTGGTTGGTAACTACGCCGTTTACGAGTCCGTCATGGTTGTTAACCCAATGAGGAGCCACTGTACCGGCCTTAATTGATCCGATATATTTCTCAACATAAGGCTTTACTTCTTCGGGTTTAACGTCTCCAACGATGACTACATTCATGCCGGCTGCATCAGCAAAAAGCTGCTTGTAAACGCGCTCAACGGTGCTGATGGAAGCATTATCAATAGTGCTCATTGAGATGGTGCCCTTACGAGGATTGTTACCGAAGGCAGTGGAGATGAGTCCCTTGGTGAACTTGAAATCGGGAGTATTGACGTAATTGGGGATGATGGAACGGAGCTGGGTGAGTCCGGTCTCGTATTCCTTCTCGTCGAAACGAGGATTCGCATAGTACATGTATGCGAGCTGGAAGAGAGTCTCAAGGTCTTTCTTGGTGGAAACGCCAGAAACACCACTTCTGCGTGCGTCAATGTAAGGATTTACTCCTACGTTTTTACCTGAGAGCATCTTGCTGACGGTGGTGCCGGAGAAGTCGCCTACGCCGGAATTAGATAGGAACAAGCCCCATATATTTTCATCGAATGAATCGAGGTCGGCGGTGGAAATCAAGCTTTCGCCACCGTCACGGCTGGTGATAAGGGAAATCTTATCCTTCTCAAGTTCGGTAGGATAAACGACTACGGTTGCGCCATTGTCAAGTTTCCACTGAGTTGCGCCATAGATGGCGTTGCTGATTTCGGTGATTCTTCCGCCTTTGAGAGTTGCGGGGTCAATGAATTGGCTAGGGATTTCCTCGCCTTCGAGAGGTTTGATATCGGAAGCCTTAACCTCTTCAATAGCCTTGAGAATCTGCTCTGATCCAGGGGTAACGAGACCTTCTTTCTGAGGGCCTGTGTACATGATTACGAGGTTCTCGTCTGTGATGGACTGAGCGGCTGCCTGGCTAAGCATAGGAGCATTGAGCTGGGTAAGAATCTGCTTGTCAAGTTCGAGCTTGGTGGCAGGCTCCATGTATGCCTCATTGTCGAAGAAGTTGCGGAGAAGAGGGCGTACCAACTGTGCATTTTTGCGGGTTGGAGCCTTCTCTACGGCTGATTCTAGATTTGAAATCATATCGGCCTTTGCCCTGTCGATTTCAGCATCTGAGAAGCCAAAGCGTTTCATTCTTTCAACCTCTGTATAGAAGGCTTTGAAACCATCAATGATATTGTCTTCTCTTAGGACAACATCGGCATTGACGCCGTCTACAGCCTCATAGATAACTGGTCCGAGAGAAAGAGAACCTGAAAGATATGGAGCATCTGGCTGAGAGGTGATGTCATTGAATCTCTCCAACATTACTCTCATTACGAGTTCCTTGGTGAGGCTCTGAATTTCTCCGATAACGGTAGAATTGTAGACCTCAGGCATGGCCTCGCTCTTCCACATCATGGAAATCTGAGGAGTGGTAATTTCAGGGTCAGTGAAGATACCGACAACGGGTTCTTTATTGGCGGGGAAAGGAAGAACTTCCTTAGCCTTGGGATTGGTTTCAGCGGGAATCTGGCTAAAGATTTCCTTAATTTTAGCCTCTGTGCGGTCTACATCAACGTCGCCGACGATAACGACTGCCTGCATATCTGGATGATACCATGTCTTGTAGAAGGTGCGAAGGCTTTCGGGCTTGAAGTTTTCGAGGCTTTCCTGACGACCGATAAGGGTGCAGTCTGCATATTTGCTATCCTTGCCGTAGATAACGGGAATCATGGCCTCAAGAGACCTCCAGCTGGCATTGCGCCTCTGGCGACGCTCCTCAATGATGACGCCTCTTTCGGCATCGATTTCCTCTGTAGAGTTGGTCACGAAGTGAGCATAATCACAGAGAATCATGATACAAGAATCGACCACTGATGCACGTTCGACGGGGATATTGTTTAGCATGTACTGGGTCTCCTCGAAGCCGGTGGAAGCATTAACGTTGCGTCCAAACTCGGCACCTATGCTACGGAGCCAGTCCAAAATACCCTTGTCGGGGAAATGCTCTGTACCATTGAAGCACATGTGCTCAAGGAAGTGAGCCAAGCCATCCTGATCGGGAGTCTCCTGAATGGCGCCGACATTGGTCGCCAAATAGAATTCAGCGCGATGAGCCGGTAACTCGTTGTGTCTGATGTAATAGGTAAGTCCGTTGTCAAGTTTGCCAACCCTTACAGCAGGGTCGTTAGGCAGAGCTTGCATCATAGGATTATCCTGAGCGGACATCGCGAGTGCCGCGAGAGCGGCAACAATAGATAATAATGTTTTTCTCATTGATATTGTTGTTTATAATGTAGTCTGGTTTCGTTCAATCATCTCTTTCATCTTCTCGGGGCAACGTGTCACATGACCGGTTTCGGTGTCAAGGAAGCCCAAGGTGATGACTCCTTCAGCACAAATCACGCCATCTTGGTTGCAAACTTTCTGATGGATAATCAATTTGGCGAGAGGCATATCATGGATTTCTGCGATTGCGACGACGGTATCCCCAGGATGAAGCGAATGACGGAATTTTATATCGGCAGCGACAACGGGGAAGACTATGCCTTCCTCCTGCCATTTTTCTATGCCGTAGCCCCATGATTCAATCATTTCATCACGGGCACATTCGAAATATCGGAGGTAATTGCTGTGGTGGACAATACCCATAGGGTCAGCTTCGTAGTAGCGTACTGGAAATCTTGTTTCAAAATGTACCATAATTGTCGAATATAATCGAAACAAATTTAAGGATTATTTCTTCATTGCCAAAAGATAGAGTGAAATTAAGCCAAAAAAGATTATATTTGTAGAATCATAATATTAATTGATATGAAAAGTAAATTTTATATACTTGCGGCCATTTTATTTATGGCATGCTCATGCGCTTCCATGAAGGTTACACCCGAGGAGCAGGCTCGAATCGCTGAGACGGTGGATCAAAACATCGCACAGCAGCATTTCACCATCAATGTCAGCCATATGTATCCGCTTCGCGGCATGTCAAAGCATCTCAGCGGCACATATTGCGTAGAAGTTGATGGAGAGGACATCGACTCTTATCTTCCATATATCGGAGGCGTTAGCGGTGCGATTCCTTATGGCGGCGGCAAAGGCCTCAATTTCGAAGGGAAAATCATTGGATATGAGTCTTTCTACAACGAATCCGAGCAGAGATATGAAATCAATATGGTAGTTGATAGTGGCGAGGATACGCTTTATTATAGCATTAGCGTTTATTCCAATGCGTCGGCCTATGTTATGGTCCGTAGCCGCATCAGAGACCAAATCAGCTACTCCGGAGAGATGGATACAAGAGTTAAGGAAGAAGAAAAACCATAGACCATTCTTCGGCTAAACTGGAACGTAGATAAAACCTCATCATATGAAGAAAATAACGCTATTACTATCGCTAATTCCGATTTTGGCAGGATGCTCCTCTAAGAAATCGAATTCCGACATGGACTCCTTCGTATCTTCGCTTATGAGCAAGATGACTCTGGAGGAGAAGTTGGGACAAACCAATTTGCCAGCGGTGCCATCTGAAATCGTGACCGGTAATGAGTTTTGTGATAATGTAATTGAGTCTATTCAGGCTGGAAAGGTGGGAGGAATTCTCAATGCTTTCGGCTATGAATCCATGCATGAATATCAAAGAATCGCGGTGGAAGAATCGCGTCTAGGTATTCCTCTTTTAGTGGGTTTGGATGTTATCCATGGCTATAAAACCATATTCCCGATTCCGCTTGCAACCGCTTGCTCTTGGGACCCAGAGATGGTAGGCGAGGCTGCTAAAATTGCCACAATCGAGGCCGGCACCGAGGGAATCAGCTGGGTTTATAATCCAATGGTGGATGTTTGCAGAGACCCTCGATGGGGCAGAGTTGCTGAAGGAGCCGGTGAGGATGCGTGGCTAAACGGACAATTTGCCGCAGCCTTTGTGAAAGGTTGTCAGGAGGGTGGCGGTGCTGCTTCCGTTAAGCATTTCGCCCTTTATGGAGCATCTGAAGGTGGTCGTGACTATCGTGAGACCGACATGAGCTTCAGCCGCATGTACAACGAATATTTGCCTCCGTATAAGGCTGCAGTTGATGCCGGCACATATACCGTGATGGCGTCATTTAACGATATCAATGGCATTCCGGCAACTGCAAATAAATGGCTTTTGACTGATGTCCTTCGTGATCAGTGGGGTTTTGAAGGCGCTCTCGTTTCCGACTATAATGCTCTTGGTGAGCTTATTCCTCATGCCATGGGCGATTTGAAAGAATGTACCCGTCTTGCCATCAAGGCCGGATTGGATATTGATATGGTGACTGGCGGAGTGCTTCAATATGGCGAAGAATTGGTTAAGGAAGGTGCGGTTAGCGAGAAGGAAATCGACAGGGCATGCCGCCGAATTCTTGAGTTGAAATACAAGCTCGGGCTTTTCGATGACCCTTATAAATTCTTGAATAAGGAAAAGGCCGAAAAGGTGATTCTGAGCGAAGAAAATGTTGCTGCCGCTCGAAATGCCGCCGATAAGAGCTTCGTCCTTTTGAAAAATGATGATAAGATTTTGCCTCTGAAAGAGAATGCGACCGTGGCTCTTGTAGGTCCTCTTGCTGACGAGGGCGACCAATATACGGGTTGCTGGTCATGTCTTGATCCCCATGGTCATAAATCTTTGAAAACCGCCATGGAAGAGGCTGGGGTTAAGGTTATCTATGCCAAAGGCACCAATTTCTTGGAGGATGCCGACCTTGAGCAACAAGGCGCTTTCCAGCATCCTTATGTGAGAGATAATCGTGATGAGGCTGCCACCATCCGTGAGGCCGTTTCCGCCGCTTCGAGGTCCGATGTTGTTGTTGCTGCCGTTGGTGAGATGGCTGCCATGAGCGGTGAAGGCGTTTCTCGTGCTCAGATTTATATTCCCGATTGCCAGAAACGTTTGCTTGAGGCTCTGTACAAGACCGGCAAGCCGATTGTGCTGGTGCTTTTCACCGGACGTCCTCTCGTTTTGACTGAGGAGGCTGAGAAGGTTTCCGCCATATTGAATGTATGGTTTGGTGGTTCTCAGGCAGGTCCCGCCATTGCCGATATGTTGTTTGGAAAGACAAATCCTTCCGGCAAACTGACCATGAGTTTCCCTTATGATGTGGGCCAGATTCCGGTTTATTATAATATGAAACCCGTTGGCCGTCCGGTTCCTCGTGGCGCAGGTTATATTCGATATAATAGCTGCTATTTCGATGTTCCAAATGAGCCTTTGTATCCTTTCGGCTATGGTTTGAGCTATACAACTTATGAGTATTCCGATGTTTCTCTAAGTGCCGATAAGATGAATGGTTCTCCAATCAAGGCTTCCGTGACCGTTAAGAATACTGGTGATATGGATGGTGATGAAATCGTGCAACTCTATATCAGAGACATGGTTTCTTCCGAGTCTAGACCTATGATGGAGCTTAAGGGCTTCAAGAAGGTTCATCTGGCAGCAGGGGAGAGTGCCAATGTTGAATTTGAGGTCACTCCCGATATGCTTTCATGGATCTATTGCATCACGGGATCACCTGTCAAGAAACTTGAGCCTGGCGAGTTCTCAATCATGATCGGACCTAATAGCGTTGAATATAAGTCAGCAAGTTTGATGGTAGAAAAGTAATGACTAAATGATATATATGAAGAAAATTATTGCCGGCGGATTGCTGTTGCTATGTGGCACCGCCATTATGAATGGGCAAAACAAGGCCCCACAACTAAACGCTAATAACATTGACGAGGTTGTGGCCGCCATGACTTTGGATGAGAAGGCGCATCTTCTCGTAGGAGGCGGAAATGATGGCTTTGTAGGAAGTGGATCCAGAATGGGACATCAGGAGAAAATCGTTGCCGGAGCTGCCGGTACGACCATCGATATCCCTAGGCTGGGCATCCCCGCTACTGTTTTGACCGACGGCCCTGCGGGTGTTCATATTGATGCTCATAGAAGCGGAACCGACAAAGCTTACTATGCTACAGGTTTCCCCGTTGGAACTTGCTTGGCTTCGTCATGGAACCCTGACCTTATGTATAAAGTAGCCGAGGCCATCGGAAACGAGACTTTGGAGTACGGATGCGACGTGATTTTGGGCCCTGGTATGAATATCCATCGAAACCCTCTTTGCGGTCGTAACTTCGAGTACTATTCAGAGGATCCGATTGTCACAGGTATAATGGCGACCGCCTATGTAAAGGGAGTTCAAAGCCAAGGTGTAGGCGTCAGCCCCAAACATTTCGCCGTCAATTCTCAGGAGACTGATAGGGTTAAGGTGGACGAGAGAGTGTCTCAGAGGGCCCTCAGAGAGATTTATCTCAAGGGATTCGAGATGATGGTTAAAGAGTCCAAGCCATGGACCATAATGTCAGCCTATAACCATATCAATGGCGTTTATTGCCAGGAAAATTACGAACTTCTCACCACTATTCTTCGTGACGAATGGGGCTTTGACGGCATTGTGGAGACTGACTGGATTGGAATCCGCAAAGACCTTCCTACCATCAATGAGATTAAGGCCGGCAATGACATTTTCACTCCTGGTTATCCCCAACAGGCTGAAGATATCATCAACGGCGTCAATAATGGTACCTTAGATATCGCAGATGTAGACCGCAGCGTCAAGAGAGTTCTTGAGTACATTGTCAAGACTCCAAGATTCAAGAAATATAAGTATTCGGACAATCCCGACCTCACCGCTCATGCGAAAATCACCCGCCAGAGCTCTACAGAGGGCATGGTTCTTTTGAAAAATGAGCATAATGTGCTTCCTATTAGAAACCTCAAAACCGTGGCTCTATTCGGTGTTAATTCATATGACTTCCTTAGCGGTGGTCTTGGTAGCGGTTGCGTAAATGTTCCCTATGTTGTGGATATGGTTCAGGGCCTTAAGAATATCGGCGTTTCAACCACTTCGCAGCTTACAGAACTCTATAAGAGCTATATTTCTTACGCTACTCTTCAACTCAAGGCCGACAAGAATCCGTGGATGTGGTTCTTGGACCAGGGACAGCCCAAGCTAGATGAGATTGAGATTTCTCAGAGGTGCGTTGATGCCGCTCTCGCTGAGGCTGACGCAGCCATCATCACCATTGGCCGTCAGGCTGGTGAAAATATGGACCGCATGCCAGAGGATTTCGACCTATCAGAGAAAGAGCGCAACACCATCTACCGCGTCAGCGATACCTTCCGTGCAGCCGGCAAGCCTGTAATTGTGATTATCAACTCCGGTACCGTAATGGAGACCATGTCTTGGAGAGACAGAGTCGATGCGATTTTGGTTGTTTGGCAGCCTGGTCAGGAGGGAGGAAACTCAGTTGCAGACGTTCTCACAGGTAAGCAGAATCCTTCAGGAAAACTCACCATGACATGGCCTATCGCATACTCCGACCATCCTTCTTCCAAGAATTTCCCTTCAGGCATCGAGATGTATACCTTCAAGGCTCAGCTCGAAAATGGTCAGGCAATCAAGGGAGTTGATTACACAAACCATGAGGAGGATATTTATGTTGGTTATCGCTATTTCGACTCATTTGGAAAGGATGTTGCTTATCCATTCGGATATGGCCTCAGCTACACTACATTTGAATATTCCAAGCCTTCAGTTAAGGTTAATGGCGACAAGGTAGAGGTTGCTATTACCGTAAAAAATACCGGTAGCGTAGCCGGCAAAGAGGTTGTTCAGGTCTATGTTGCTGCTCCTGAGGTTAAATACGAGAAGCCAATTCATGAGCTTAAAGCTTTCGGCAAGACCGCACTTTTGAATCCTGGTCAGAGCGAGACTCTCAAGATGACCATCGCGAAACGTGATTTGGCATCATTCGACGAGGAAAATAGCCAGTGGCTCGTGGATGAGGGTACATATACCTTTGAATTCGCTGCATCCAGCCGTGACATCCGTCAGACCGCTACCGCCAAGATTAGCGGCATGACAGAGAAGGTGAATGATGTTCTCAAGATGAAAGAAAACATTTATCTGCTTAGAAGAAAGTAATATGATAAACAACAGAATTATGGCAATTGTCGGATTAGGATTTCTGACTCTCGCGGCAGGATGTTCAAAGAAGGCGGAGACCACTTCGCTTCAGGACAAACTGACGGTTAATGACGAGAAAATTAACAAGATTATTTCGGAGATGACTCTGGAGGAGAAAGTCCAGATGCTTCATGCGAAAACCATCATGTCTTCAGAGGGCGTTCCTCGTCTCGGAATAGCTGAGATTCATTATGCCGATGGTCCTTTCGGTGTTCGTGAGGAGCTTGGCGATGGTTTCCAGCCTCTTGGATGGGAAGAAGTTGATAAGGCGACTTATTTCCCTACGGGTTCCGCTCTTGCGGCTACATGGTCGCCTGAGTTGGCATATGAGTATGGTAAAGGTCTCGGACAAGAGGCTCGTACCAGAGGTAAAGACATGATGCTTGGACCGGCTATCAATATTCAAAGAGTGCCCGTTTGCGGTAGGTCTTATGAGTATTTGAGCGAAGATCCCGTTCTTGCGGGCGCTCTCGCTGTGAGTTATGTCAAGGGTATGCAGGATGCCGGTACTGCCGTTTGCGTTAAGCATTATGCCATGAATAATCAGGAGACCAATAGAGGTAGCGTGGATGTGATTACCGATGAGAGAACCATGCGTGAGCTCTATTTGAAGCCTTTCGAGGCTGCCGTCGTTGATGGTGGCGCCATGGGTATCATGCCTGCTTATAATAGAATCAATGGTGTTTTCTGCTCTGAAAATGGTCTTCTCAACAATCAGATTCTCCGTGACGAATGGGGATTCAAGGGTATGACTGTTTCAGACTGGGGTGGCACTCATAGCACTGTGGAGGCTGCTCTCGGCGGTCTTGACGTGCAGATGCCTGGTGATAATTACTTTGGCGAGGCTCTTCTTCAAGCCGTCAAGGATGGAAAGGTTCCTGAGAGTGTAATAGATGATAAGGTTCGTGATATTCTTCGCGTTCGTTTTGCCATCAGGGCCGTTCCCGATGACGAGGCCAACCAGAAGGTGGCTTCTCAGAAGGAAGGTCAGGATATTGCTTACAAGGTGGCTCAGAATTCTATCGTGCTAATGAAGAATGATGGTAAAGTTCTGCCTCTCGATAAGAGCAAACTTCATAAGATTGCCGTAATCGGTAAGCATGCCGAGGAAGTTACCGCTATTGGTGGTATCGGTGCCGGCGTTAAGACTCTCTATGAGATTTCTCCTTTGGAGGGCATTCGCAATGAGGTTGGCGATGCCGCTGAGGTTGTTTATGCTCAGGGTTATAATATCACTCGTTTCAAATCATGGGGCTATACCGAATATATCCCTCGTGACGAAAAAGAGATGACTGCCGAGGCTCTTGCGGCCGCAAAGGATGCCGATGTGGTTATTTTCGTGGCTGGTACAGGTAAGTTTGTTGAGAGCGAAGGCTTGGATCGTAAAGACATTTTCCTCCCTAATGGGCAGGATGCCTTGCTTTCAAAGATTGCCGAGGTTAATCCTAATGTTGTGACTGTGGTTATTTCCGGTGGCGTTTGCGATCTCCGCGAGGTTGTTAAATATTCGCCTGCCATCGTTCAGGGTTGGTGGAATGGTACCGAGGGTGGTCATGCTCTTGCTGATGTCCTTTTTGGTAAGATTTCTCCTTCCGGCAAATTGCCTTTCACATGGCCTCTCAAACTCGAAGATTCCGCTCCTTATGCTCTCGGTCTTTTCCCTCAGAAGCAGGAGAGTGGTGACTTGTTTACGACTCAGTTCCGCAAGGATGTTGAGAATGATGATGCCAAGGATTATGGCGAGGCCGGTCCGCCTTCAGATGAGCATACCTATGCTTATTATGAGGACAAGATGCTGGTTGGCTATCGTTGGTATGATACCAAGAAGATGGATGTCATGTATCCTTTCGGTCATGGTCTTTCTTATACCGAATTCCAGTATGATAATTTGTCCGCCAAACGTTCCGGCGACAAGATTATTGTGACTTTCGATGTGACCAATACCGGTTCCGTTGCGGGTGATGAGGTTGCTCAGCTTTATGTTCATAGGGATGGCGGTTCCGTTGAATGGCCGGAGCAGGAGCTTAAGGCTTTCAAGAGGGTGCCTCTCGCTGCCGGTGCAAAGACTCAGGTAAAGTTCGAGATTTCGTCTAAGGATTTGTCTTATTGGGATGTTGAGACTCATGGATGGAAAGAAGATCCATGCTCTCTGAAGCTTTCCGTGGGCAGTTCTTCTCGAGACATTAGGCTTGAACAGACGCTTTAATTTATGGCTTCGGGAGGTGATGAGCTTCCCGAAGTTTTTTTATTTTTTGTGTGTGAGGTTTTTGTGATGGGTTTTCCCGTGGGGTTTTGTGTTAATATTTTTATTGAATTATGACTGAGAAAGAGAAAGTAGCGGCGGGGATGCTATATGATCCCAACCATGATCCCGAACTTTTGGGTGAGATGAATTATGCCGCCACAAAGTGTTTTGAGTACAATAATATAGCTCCGGATAAGGTAGGGGAGAGATCTGAGTTGATGCGTGGCTTTTTGGGTAAGACGGGTGAGAATTTTGCGATTCGTTCTCCGTTTTTCTGCGATTATGGCTACAATATTGAGATTGGCGAGAATTTCTTTTCCAATTTCAATTGTACCATTTTGGATGGCGCCAAGGTGACTTTTGGGGACAATGTTTTCGTGGCTCCAAATTGTGGATTCTATACCGCAGGGCATCCGCTAGATGTAGCCCAGAGGATTGCTGGTATTGAATATGCTCGACCTATACGGGTTGGAAATAATGTTTGGATTGGCGCTGGAGTGCAGGTATGTCCAGGCGTCACCATAGGCGATAATTGCGTGATTGGCGCCGGCAGCATCGTCACCAAAGACATCCCCGCAAACTCCCTCGCCGTCGGCAACCCCTGCAAGGTCATCAGGGAGATCTAACTTTTCAACTTTGACTTCCGATGAGAACGACGGATAGGTCATTGACGTTGGTGCCTGTTGGGCCTGTGATAATGAGGGAGTCAACTGTTTTGAGGGCGTTGTAGTTCGGGAGGGAGACTTATCTCCCGCCTTTCCTCATGGCGCGACGCATTTCGGGAGGAAGGCTCTGGAAATGACGGGTGCAGATGACCTGAACCAAGAACAATAGCGCAAAGATGCAGGCAACCTTGAAAGGAGCGCTTATATCATTGGTGCCGAAAAGCAACTTGCCGAGAGGAAGCACAATAAGCGGAGAAATGAACTGCCCAAGATAAAGCGAGATGCTCAGAAGCGGCATAACGGTTGTCGCGGCACTCCTGCCGGCCTTGATGGAAGCGATGGTATTGAGATATGGAACGCCCAGACCATTTGCGACACCAATCACAGCGGATCCTGCAATAAGTCCGGTCGCATTTTGGAAAAGCACCATCAGCAGATAACCCACGAAGAAAAGAATCGGCGCCATGTACTTGATTTGCTGGCGGAAAGTTCTCATCATCCAGCCAAAAATAAGTCCCACAAAAAATGCAACCACATCCAAGCCGACCATGATTATCGTTATGGCATCATTGCTCAGCGAGGTCTGAGAATGGGCTGCGATGGCAAAATTCGTAGGGTATACGAAGAAAATAATCATCAGCAAAAGCATGCCCACGACCGAAGGATGGAATCTTCTCAAACGGGCAAAAAAGCCATTCGGCACTTTGATATCACCGATTGGTTCCACAGATTCGATGGCGACCTCAGCTTTTGCCATCTCGTCGGCGGAAAGGTCGCTCGGCTTAACCCTCGGCTTCCCAATATGCTCGGCCGGAAGATACAGCATCACCAGCACCACGGCAATCAGCCCAATGGCATAAACCAGAAACGCATAATTCCAATTTACGCCGGCAAGAAGTCCAGCCAAAAGCGTAGCCACGACACCACCCATTTGGTTCATGGCGGCACTCAGTCCCATAAGCCCAGCTTGCTCCTCCGGTGGATAGTAGTAATTAAGAAGCCCCGTTGATAGAGGCATGATAAGGCCTACACTGATGCCTAACAACGCCCTGAGTATCAGTAGCATGGTAAGAGACGTAGCGAAGAAAGCACCGCATCCGAATATCACATACATCAGCAACCCCGTCACAGCAATAGTTCGCGTGTCGAATTTGCGGCTGATAATCGGGAAAAGAAGATTAGTAATGATAATAAATAGCGCCGGCATGCTCACAATCATCTGAATGAGTATGTCAGGAGCGCCACTAAAATGTTGTTTGATGATTCCGAGGGCGGGAGCGATTGCCGCACCGGCCATAACCGTGAGAAGGGAAATCGACAGAATTGTGCCTGTCAGTTTCTTAGATACTGCCATAAGTGATTGATATTAAAGTCCAACATCTACAAACCAAACCTCAGTCACTTACAGTCCAGAAAAGTCGGTGATCGCTTTCAGTTGCCGAATTTGGCGCGGCAAAGATACAAAAAATTCAAAATTTAGCGAAAAGTTTATAACTTCACGGGGTGAATGGCTGGTTGCATGGGGCAACCCTTTTGCTATCGGGAACATGAATACATGGCGATATGAATATTACGTCAGAATATCTTCAGAAGAAATATGCGGAGTTCAATGAACTTTGCTTCGGGGGCACTTTGCCTAAGATTCCGATTCGCATCACCAGCGCCAAAACCTTTCTCGGCAAACTCACATTTAAGCGCAAACGAAACTGGAGAGGCAAATACGAGTATTTCGACTATGCCATAAGAATCAACACTCGAATAGAACAAACGGAAGCCGAACTGGAGGATACTCTCATCCATGAAATGATCCATTTCTATATCATGAGCAATGGCATCAAGGATTCATCGTCTCATGGTCCTGTTTTCCGCCAAATAATGTCCTCCATAAATGAGAAGCATGGTCGCCATATTACCATATCGCACAAATTGACATCCGATCAGCAGAGTCAGGCTAATGGCACCAAACCTAAGTGGCGAGTAATCGCATTAGTTACTTTTAAAGACGGAAGACAAGGTATAAAAGTCCTTCCCAAGATAGCAGATAGGCTGAAATATTATCGCAGGAACGTACTCAAAAGTCCGGAAATTTCTTCCGTGGAATTTTACTGGAGCAAGGACAACTTTTTCGCCGCATATCCCAAGTCTACCGCCCTCAAGGTCTATTTTATCGAAAAGACCGCCCTCGAAACCCACCTCAAGGACGCCCAAAGAATTAACATTTAACTACCGATGGTTTAGGACTCCTGCTGGCTTGTAATTTATATAGATGGTGGCAACGGGGTTCTCCTTTGTTACAAGTTCCTTTACCATAATAACTGCAAAATTAACATAAAATTGGAGGTTTGTTCCGATTTTCTGAATCTTTCCGCTCTTTTTCGTAACAATAAAGAATGGAAGAGACATTAACTTTGCATCCAGAAAAAAATCAGAATTATGAATAAGTTTATATCAATTTTAAGCATCTTGGTTATGACAACAATGACATTAAGCGCGCAGGTTAACACATCGCGGATTATCCAGCCCAGCGAGAATGTTAATGTGGAA
>Ga0181612_181105_pt1 | contig 27122 bp, 10 predicted proteins | sample HoacroProtozoa21_FD_119630 | JGI IMG/M metagenome (GOLD analysis project Ga0181612, IMG submission 119630) | Hoatzin crop microbial communities from Cojedes, Venezuel. Combined Assembly of Gp0051906, Gp0051904, Gp0051908
CAAGGACATCATGCAGGACAGTGACGAATGCCTTGCACAAGTCCAGGTAGACAATGTAAGTTGCCTGCCCTTTGTCCACCAGCGCTGTAACCCCGTCATAGAACGCTACCAAGTTGGTCAGGCACGATTTGCCCTTGGTGAAGCCATGTTGGCTGTCCCCAATCACCTCCTTATTCTCCATGTGCCTTAGCATGGTTTTGAGGAGGATCTGCTCCATTATCTTGCCAGGCACCGAGGTGAGGCTGACTGGCCTGTAGTTCCCTGGGTCTTCCTTTCCTTCCTTTTTAAAAATGCCGGTGATGTTACCCCTTCTCCAGTCGGTGGGGACCTCCCCAAACTGCCACAACACGTCAAATATGATATAGATGAAGAACATCTAACGGTGAAAGAAAAAGCTCAGTGTAACACAGGTCTAAGTCTTGACTGGAGAATCAACAAGAACCTGGAAAAGTGACTATCATTCTTATAAGACTTCACCAATTAAGGGTTTTATTTAATTCTGCGGATCCTCTTACTTCCCTCTAACATTAAAAAAAAAAAATTGTGCCAATATCAAAATGACATGTTGCTAGGTTACGAATTCCATTTCCTACTCCCATTTCTTCTTTGTAATATAACCCTACAGTGATACACACAGACATATATATGTAAATACACATGCATGTATATATATACACACAGCACTATAAAGATACCTTGCAAGATCTACAAATAGATATCATATTTACTAAGGAAGTAAATATAACCAAGAAGATCTATTGCCCCATTTTTATCTGTTAATTGTAGCTTTTCTTCATCGTGCAATACACAATGTTTACAATTTCTTAATGAACCTCAAAAGCGTATGTCTTTTTCTCAGTCTTTACAAAGCACTTCTTAATAAATATTACATTACATCAAGATGACACATCAGAGTGCATAGTTTCTTAATAGAACAAAACAAAGGACAAAGTTAAGGTTGAATGCATGACATCGAAAGGAAATGGTGTTGAGTGATGATGGATTATGTTACAGTTAGGAGAGGATGCATGTTTTCATTCACAGAATCACAAGGCTGAAAATGACCTCGAGAGGTCAGCTAGTCTGTCCCTCTGCCCTAAGGCAAAACCAACTATACTTATGTCATTCCTGACAGTTGCTTGTCTAATCAGCTCTTAAAGACCTCCAATGATGGAGATTCCACAGCTCTTAGAGAATCTTTTCCCAATGCTTCCCTAGGCTTTCTGTTAGAAGACATTTCAAAATGTCTGACTGTTCCAAGTCGCAATTAAGCCTATTGCATTTCAGTCTAGTCAGAAGGAGATCTATTAATTTCTACTCATTTTTACAATTTTTTCTTCTTCAGGAATATTTTTTTAGGAATAAATTCAATATGGGGTATTAATCGCATGTCAGGGCAGGACAGAAAATATCCATTAAAACACTTTGTGTCTTTACAGTTATTTTAGGAAATTATTTGGAGGTGGGAGCCTAAGGGTGAAGGAAACATGATAGACTGATTTATAGCACATTTTTTTTCCCTTAAAATCATTGAAATAAATTTCTGATGAGTTGTAGGAAGGTAGTTAGCTTACATTCAGAAGGGAGATAATGAAAAGACTACACTTTTATATGAAATGTAACATTTCAAAGCATCAGGGAGAGGACTTTGTTTTATACTGAGATCTGTATCCATGTCTCCAGCTGATACAGATCACTGCCCACTGGCAACCACAGAGAGCAGAGAGCAAAGAGCACCCTGAGGAAGTGCTACACTTCACTGTCGCGGTCAATAAAAAGTCTAGAAGTGGTGACCTCACTCTTGATTTTTTAGGTTCCTGTGGCTGTAATTAACACCACAGAGCCTTTCAGGTAGCACACTGCTTTCGAGCAACAGCTTGCAAAACACTAGTTTATAAAACACAGTAAGTTTGTAAAAAGCTTCCCTAAATACTGAGGCACTGAAACTAGCCAAACACATTATATTTTCCTTATTTTTTTTGTCTGGAGTCCAGCACCAACCTAAGCCTTCACCAGATTCTTGACAATTCATCAATGATAAGAAAAATTAGGTCAAGGACCTTCAGAAGTCACCTAACAAGAAATTACACAACACGGCACTCTGCTAGCAGTAGTAATTACAGAAAATAAAAATGTAAAAAAATGAAAGTAATTCTAACAAACCTTTCTCTCTCCTATTGAGATAAGAAAAACCAAATCATTCTCCAAAGAAAAAGATTTTTTCCCACCCATCTATAATTAAACTAGTGGGAGAAAGTCTTGTGCCCATTCTTTTTTGAACTGGCTGACTGGATCCCAGCCAAAGATTTTCAGCTAGGTTTCTATAAAATTCTTGTACATTTATTTGTTTTGATTCTTTCTCAGTTCAGCCGTGCCTAGATGCAAAATTTTGTCTACTCCATGCGCTTATGGATTGGCATCATTTATCCAGGAGGTTGGAAAAGCTGATTTTTCCAGATGAACACTTATGCTTTTGGGTCATTTTCTTCAGTTACTTGGTATACTAGATTCTTCTGATTTATATGAAAATAATGTAAATAGAGTGAACCTCTATAAAAATGCTTCACTTAATGAAAATTAGGGTACAGTTTCAAATTGATGATCTCTCATCCACAAAGCATCAGACTTTATCATCCCTATGTAAGTAAGTGAGGAAGAGAAAGGAGCAATCTGAAAAAACTGGAGTGTGTCTGGGGAGTGGGATACTTTAGCTAGTGCCACTAACGTTCATTCTCCAAACAAGATGGAGGATTACTGAACTTAAACAGAGCACTGAGGGCAGTTTTCTCACAGCCCAGAGGGCCCATAAACAAATGTGATTTTTTTTTCCCTGCACAATCTATATACCACAATCTAATCTAGTGTAGCCAACAAAATTTACTGTAATGTTTAGAATGTGTCTTAAATAGTGATTTACCACCTCTTAAAATCAATATCATTTGGAGCAGACTGTCTCTGGTTTAGCTTTGTTTTCCCTGTCTGTCATGAGGACACCATTTTCCCTTTAGTATGCTGACAACACAACTTCGTTAAGGCTGGTTGGTTCCATTTGCATTGGACATCTCTTCTGCATATAGATTGATGAGTTTAATCAGCAAATCAGGAGAAAGACTTGGACATTAATCAGTGTCAGTTTTCTTTCTTTCTAATTTCTGATTTGCTCCTTCTAGTTATCAATGTAATAAAACGATGCCAATTTAAGATAAAATCATGGAAATAATGCAAAGTTAGTGTAAAATTGTCAACAGGCCCTGGAGATCTACTGCTTTATGATCACTGATATTCTGAAAAAGAGATGCCGAATTTAACAGCCAGGACCAATGATGAATGCATTGTTCAAAGTTCAGTAAAGAAAACACTTAGTAGTGTACTGACTAAACCACCTCATAGCATCTTTTGTCTTATCAGGAAAATAAAAATATTCCTATGCGTTTCCATGGGCTCCTGATGAACAGAAAGGACAGTTTGTGACTCAAAAACCAGCCTCTTCTATCTTTAAAAGTAATATACTCAATACTGTTTCATATTGCCGGTGTACCTGGGATATCTCAAAGTATTGCCTCATGTATCTATTTTCACAGCAGACTTGGGGAGTAGGAAATGTTTTTCTTCATTTTATGGACATAGTGGTAAAGTAAGGCGTAGTGAGACTGAAGTCTGGACCCTCTAGATCTGCATGCTCATATCATGCTTCCGGAAGATAATTCTGCTCAAGTTAAGTAGGAACAAGGTTCCCATATTCTAAGTATCTGTATCTAACTGACTTGCTGAAGATCCTGTGAAGGCAAGAAATCAAGCTAGACCCCCAGGCTAATGCCAAGCATTGCACTCTTTCTCGGCTGATGGAAAATGCTGCCTGATTTATAGACCTTTGCCAATAGCAAAATGTTTTCCTGACTGTGGAGGGAACAGAGCTAGTATTTTCTTATTGCTAGACCACCTTTATTGTCACACTCTGGGATAAGGAGATATGTATAGAGTACTCCTCCCATACCTATAGCTTAGAGATGGAAGGATAAGAGGACTGGGAGAGAGATCACTCCTCCTCATGCCCTAGCATGGCCAGGTACTTTTGGTCCACTATGTGAGCCTAATTAAGGAATTAATCCTTTTTTACAGGGCTGTAGACTGAAAAACAGTGTAGTTAGACCAATTATGCCTATACCTGATAATATGGTAACAAAGATCAGCTCATAAGCTAGCCACCCAAGAAGACAAAACGTCTCATATAATTACACATCTTGAAGTATGTTTCTTCTTTTATAAATGCTACTATATGTTAATGAAGATTCTTCTTTAGTTTACGTGCTAGAAGTCTGTGGCTTTGAAGCAGTAAGTCCTTAGATTCCTCCATCAGCACTGAATGTTTCTGATTTAGTTATTTACAATATTTTCATTATAAGTGGCAATCACATACATATTTGTAACATCAAGTTTATGTTATTTTTCTTTAATCTATAACCGAAATGTGTTGCCAGAAATATCTGAGGAAAGATCCATTTGATTTTAATTTATATGCAGGCAAACACAGAATCGCAGAATAGAATCACAGAATTTTATGGTCAGATATGCTTAAAATGGAAACCATTTGCCTCATATTGTAATTCATACTGCAGTCTGCAGTGTTGCACAGACTGATCATGTACCATCCTTTTTACCTCACACTTTCTAGAATAATGTTTTCAAAATTCACACTTGTTTTTTTGAAATTCTGACTATGTCCATTGAGAATAATAAATATAATAATTGTCTAAAAATGATGTTCATGAAATGATATGAGTATCTGCAAAAAAACAGATAGGCTACCTTGTCTATTTCTTGTATTTAGGTACATATTTATATACATACATAGAAGCATGTATATGTATTTAGATGTGCATATAAAAATGCACATCTATATATACACATAAATGTATATAAGTATATCAAAACAAGTCTCAGTATTACATGTTCTTCAATACATAAGTTTCAGAGAGAGAATGGAAAAAGATCCAGCTGGGCCTTATTTAAGAGTTATGTGATCATCCTAGTCTGGAAAGAAAATTCTAAGATTATATAAACCAAAGAAGCAATAGCAGAAGAACAAAGCCAACCCATCTCAAATGACAGAAAGTAAGCTATTTACCCACAGCGATCATGGTGGCTGAGGAATTCCTGCCTATCCAAATGGCAGGTAGCTAGGTTTTGGTATAACACTGCCTTGTATACACAGAAGGTCTGCAGACAGGATTTAGAGCCTCACATCCTCCCAGAAGAGGCCTGAAAACAGGCTGAGATGTAGGTCCATAGGACCAATGCTGTCTAGACAGGAAGATTTCCACTAGTATCCACTCTATTCCACATAGGTTTATTTACCTCCTCTGTAGCCACAGCGGAGTAAAATTAGAAGTCATGAATGAAAAATGATATGACAGAGACTTTAAAATACATTCAATGTGGTGACATCACACCACCTAACAGAGCAATAGTTCTCCAGGTGCTCTGAATTCTACCTCCCAGCACCTATCAAGATTGCTTGATGGCTTTCAAGCCACCAAATGATATTATACCTCTTCCATATGCAGGCTGTGTCTTGCTATTTCTCCTCCTCCTTTTCTCATAAAAACAAAGCCAGATAGATGCTTAGGGCTCACTTCTACAGGCACTGAGCATCGCAAAGGCGCTTAGTGTCATTTGAGGTGCCCTAGGACATTTCTGCCCAGCCTCAGCTGCCACTTCAGAAAGACACAGGTCTCCCTTAGGTGCGGCATCGTATCTGACAGCCGTATGTGGATGCCTCAGGGTGTGTCAAGCAATACTTGATGCCAATGCATAGAAAACCGAATCAAACCCTCCCAGAGACAGGCTGCAATAACAAGTCTTGCCACCCCAGGCAGGTACCTCAGGCAGCCAAATCAAAAAGAATCTGCCCCTAGAAAAGTCGGGCAGGGGCTGCTGGCTCCTGCGGCGGCTGTGCTGCCGAGGCTTTTATCACTGTGCATGGGGGTGGTGGGTGAGTGGCAAAGCCGGGCTGCCTGGATCTGCCGTCACCGTGTTGAGCCCTCAGACTGCCGCTGCAGGCCTCATGTTGCAGTAGCCTTTTCTGAATGTCTTTGCAGTCAATCCGCTGCTCAAGGGAAAGATTTTCCTTTTTCCCTTGTAGTCTGCTGTGGAGACACTTATCACCCAGGCTATTCAAACTGGCTCAGGGGTCCTGTTTAAAACGATCAGCCGTGTAACATATGGGGCTGGCTGCACTTGTACCAATACCAACTTTAAAAACGAAAGAGGCAGAGATTTCAGAGGAGGCTACCCTCTTATTTTAGGGTGAGGATGTATCGAGAAGGCTCCTTGGCTTGTACAGTCTTATTTATAATTATCTGTAATAATTCAGAAGACACAGTTGTCCTGGAACTGACTATGTGGGAACACCTGATCATGAAACACAGAAGCTGAAGAAATCTCCAGGGACCCAAGCACGGTTTTCACACCTCCCTGATTAGTGACTGGAGCCAGTCCCTTTTGCTTGTGATAGATTAATCAAACCTTCTCTCCTCTAATTGGATGACAATCAGGTTCTCAGGGTATGCTGAATGGGGGGAAAAAATCTCCTTCCTTTATATTTTACATATCTTTCATTTCTGGCCTAGCTGTCTTTTTTTTTTTTTTTTTTGCCTTTTTTATGTGATTCATTTACTTTGTTACAGTTTCTCCTCCTTTAAATGAGCTGCATATTTTCACCCAGCATTACTAACTTCCGTCAGATTTCCACTGAAGACTCAACCTTTTCTTCTTGTTATAACAGCACAGCTTGCAAAGTGATAGCTAGGAATCAGATCGTGTCAGCACTCCCATTACAACCCCCCGTTTTCAGGGAATCATTTTTAGTGCGGCCATGGAAACATACGCAGGCCTTAATGCTGCTATCTAGGTCTTGTTCAAAGAGTGAATTTCCTTTTCCTCCACCCAGCTGAAAAATAAAGTATTTGACCACTCTTAAACTCCTGAAATATAAACAAACCAGAACAGGGGAGAATGTGACAGACTTAGGAGGCCAAAGTTATGTCAGTGTCTGTCTGGCCAATCCCTTTTCTGACCCAGTACTTGCTAATATTAGAGACCTTATCCTCCCTCACAGTGACTGTGCATCTAGCCAAGAAAGCTGTATGAGTTCACTGTGAATGAATGTATGAGGAACCTCTCAGATCAATTTGCTCCACAGAAGAATTTAAGCTCTTGAATGTTTTTCCAAACTTTGTTTCTCAATTTAACTTTTCCTCTTAGATTACCAGTCTCCAATGAAGATGAAAGGATCCTTAAATTCCATTTCCTGGACTTTTTCTATTCAACGATTTAAATTTAATGTTGAGAGGAGGTCACAATTTTGGTTTTGTTTCTTTTTTTTGCCCCACTGACTGTTGAAGATTTGCATCTCACTTGATATGATTACCTGAATTAAAAAAAAAAAAATCCACCCTCCTCATTAACTGAGTTATTACAAATATCAGCACTCTTGATTCATGAAGAAACAAGATGAAGGTATTCCTAGAACTATTTTTACTGCTCTAGAATTAGTAGTAACTACACTAACCAGATTTGCTGAATGAATTCTGATTTCACAGTCATGAAAAATCACTTCTACCCACTTTCACATTTTATTACAGCTGAGCAAACACTACGAAGAAAAGGTGCCTCTAATTGTATGTGCTTTACTTATTTTGTCCTAATTTATCCTAGCAGAACTGAGGCATGTAAACTGTGGTGCCCCTGACTACTGAAGTCTGTTTGTATAGACTCTTTCTGTAATACACTATTCTAGGTCACATGTCAAACTCTAGGAATTTTCTCTGTTCAATAAGCTAACATTTCATTCAGTGGAAACCCCTCATACCAGCTCCAGACTCCCTCACGGATGAAGACTTAATACCACGCTCACACTGTCTCTCTTGCCCAGAGGTCTACCTGGGTCAACCCTATCCTTTAATCCAAATTGTATTCTCTCACCAACAGCACTTTAAATGTAAACATCATGTCCTTGTCTTTAAGGCTCCACCTAACCACGCTCATCTCTTTTTCTGACTTGTCTTTTTAGGTTATTTTTATACCGACGCTTTGACTATACACATGTTTCTGCACAATTACAAAGGAAAATCATCAAGCACCTTTTTTCCCACTTTGAACTGATGTTCAGTGACTTAACTCTGAATTGATTCTTGCTAGAATTTCCCATCTAACAGGCAGAATGCAGTGATCACCTGATTACCTCCCACAATTCCGCCCATAAACACAAGTCTTCCCATAAGCTGGCTGTGAAGGAACCCTGGTGTGCCATTACAAATGTTGCACTAGGAAGACCAAACTTACCACCCTATTTTTCTGTTTCACTTATACATTTCACCAGTGAATGAAATTATTTTCTTGACTTAATCTGCAACATCATTTTTGTGTATTCAAATCCATGTGAGAACCCTTTTCTTTTATTCTGCCTGCAAGAACTAGCTGATAATTGCTTGTGTGGAGATCAACCTACATGAAAATAGATTAATAAACCAATTGCGTTATTAAAACTTATAATTTAATGAGCACAATAATTATCCTGACCGCTATGGTTGTATGTTGCACTCTTCTAGACCTCTTTAATTGTTTAGACTGTTGTTTTTATGAGACAAGGATCTTTCTTCTGGAAGTGGTAAGAATATATCCAGAAGATTGTAAACCATAGCTTACAAAACCTGAAATATCATAGCTCATCTTGGTAATAAAAGGGAAATTGTCCTAAACTAAGTTCTTATTTTCAACAGCCCAATAATTTTTTTATCTGAACATCACAGTAAGCCTCTTTTTTGGCTTTATATCTAGTATTTGTCACTTTAGAAGTGTCTTCTAAAACAAAACAATAAAAAATAGTTTGTACTTTCTAATTTTTAATTTTCCAGTTAAGCTTAGCTTTTAAATGTCTTAAATATAATGTGGTTTGCGGTTTTCAGCTGAATACCTAAATGCGCTTGGAATTATTACTGTCATTCTTCACAATATCGTTCAAGTGCCTTTAGCAATTGTTGTTGTTTTGTTGCCTATGGTTAAGACTTTTTATTTTAAACCAAAATTTAAAGTCTGCTCTCAGACATGCTTTCTGAGATCATTCAACTGCAGAGTGACGAAAAGTCGGAAACAAAGTTGAGTGACCCAAGGAACCCAGTGTCTTGCTACAGCTTTACTGCAGCATGCAGGAGGGCAGATTTAACAGCTGATGGTTAGAAGTTGAATTATTTGGGGATATGATGACGGATTTTTGACCATGAAATAAAATCCAAGACTACTGAGTTAATGAGCACATAGCTGAAATTGTAAAAGTCTTGGTTCTTCCGTGACTAGGGGATATTGGAAAGAAAGGTGCCAGTTTCCAGAAAGAAAAAGTGGACCACTGAGAAGCTGTTCATTGAGATGATCCACATTAGAGTGGTCAGAGAAAGCTTTTACGTATGGAAGGTTAACTGAAGAATGAATGACCAGTTTCTTTCCTGCTGAGATGTCATAGGTCACCTTCCTCTGCTGTTATATTTGCATAATACCATCTTTGACTCGGGATTATCTAAAGGTATAATTTGACTTCATACTCCCACATTCCCAGGCGTAGCCTTCAGGGTATTTGCCATAGGTTATCCTCATATTATATTCCTTTGCTTCTGAAGTTGACCTTTTAGTCAATTTTTACTCCATCTTCCTTGGCAGCTTTGCACATCTATAACACCTTTCCTCCAAAGGTCTCATAGTGCATTATAGCTATCAATAAAATAAAGGTGATATTTTCAAGGGCATGAAGGGCACTTTCAATGTCTCCTCCACTTGATTTTCAATGACACCTGAGCATTTCTCTTTCACTTTTATATCTTTGAATATTTCTCTTTAACAGACCTCACAAGGATGTGAAGAGATAAAGTGTTGTTATTCCCCTTTTACAAAAGGGGAAATTGAGGCACTTTTACAGACAATGGGCTAGGTGAGGTTCACGGCTGCATCTTCCTGGAAGGGCACTTCAAGGGGTCAAGTCCTGGGCTGCCATCTTAATTATTAGTGTGCCCTTCCCAACAAATATTCCTATTCAATTCTGTTACCTCATTTCAGATTATGTCCGTGACCTGAAAAGTAAGGACCCTTCTTTAAAACTGTTCCAGCTTCTCGAAGTCCATTCTAACCTCTTAGAACTGTTTTAAAAGCAAACTCCATGGAATGTACCCCCAGAGCCTGGAGCAAGCTTTTTTTGAGCTGTTCTGGTCTATTTGGTTCATACGTATTTGGGGCTTCAGGCATTTTGTGTAGCTAGTTGATTAAATATATATTGAGAAATTTTTAATATGCATATTAATTACCCAATAGACTAGAATGCCTCTTTAGGAGCAATTTCTGCCTATTGTGTAAAAGCATTATAAAATTCTTTATGATAAATAGTGACTGCACATGCTTAAATGCTTCTCTTCTCCCTATGACAGCCCCCTCCCCTGCTCCCTAACACCCCCTAAACAAGTTGTATCATACCCTGGATTAAACACTGGATGGCTTTCTTTTATTGCGTTACATGGATGCAAAATCTCATCTTAAATTGGAATGTTTTCCCCTAGACCACAAACCGTCAAATCTCCCCAAGTGGAGATTGCTAGAGGCTCAGAACCCTTACAAAGTAGCAGATAGCAAAGCCGTCATTATTGTTGTTATTGTTCTAATATGTTTTAAAATAAAGGAAATTGGCAGGGGGAGGGTGTACTCAGTGCATTTGTGTTTCAGTTCAATATTTTGTGCTCCTCTATTCAGGGGTGGGAAGTAACAGAACTGGACTATAGGTACAGATAAGACTATAGGCATATTCAGATGAAAATAGCCAGGCAGAGTGGTAGGAGTGTGTGTGTCTGACCTGGTGAGCAGGTGAAAAGACTGAGCAAGACTTTGTGCTGTCTTCTTTCCCCACCCCACTCACTCCTTCCCCGAAGCTCTGGACTCCATGATGTGTGTTCCCACATCACCTGCTACGTACATGACTGTATGTGCAGCCCTTCCTAACACCAAGAATGCTCTTCTACTGCATCTTTCCTGGCTGCACCTCCCAAATACTGAAATTCTCTTTTATCACACTCCTGATAGCCCTGTAAGTATGTGTTTGAAGATGTGTGCTGGTGTTTTGGAGACAGTGTCTTACAAAATGAGTACTATGAAATGAGGAAAGGAGGCTGGTTGCACAAAAGCAACATAGGACTGACTAGATCATTGCAGACACACTTATATTCTTCTCTAAAATTACAGAAGACTCAATAATGAACAGGATCATCTCATCCTGCTCCCCCTCTGCCCACTTAAAAGACCACCATATATGGATCACAAAGCAGCATGGATGATTCAGGACTTACCCCATTTCCTGTTAGGTTACAGAAGGAAGATCCGAGCACTTCATACTATTTTTTTTTTTGATCCAGTTCCTAATCTCACTGATCCAACTACATTTTTGCATATGAAAGGGAATTGCTTAGGTGAGATGTGAATGACACTGAGCCACTTACAGCTACAAGAAGAGGTGTTATGTAGCTCCTCCTGGAAATCTAGTGAAGCATACTGGGTTTTGGTCTCAAACCAGGCTCCTGGCATTCAAGAGTTAAGTCCTGCCTGCTGGTTTACACAAGTTTACAGCAATTCCTCAACTAACTCATCTGCTAGAAAAACTTCAAAATGAATCCTGTGTTGTTTTAAAGCCCTCCTGTCTCTTTCCTGAGGGCAATGGACAGAGCAGCACACCATTCCCAAATACTGGCTGTAAAAGCTGCACCCCAGCAAGTCACGTATCGGGGAAGACAAATGCTCTGTTAACCTGCTCTGCTGTTGTTAAAGGAATGCAGCTGAAGTGTGCACTGATGGACCATGAAATCTGAGGAGAGTCACAAGCCACTCAAGGTGAGAAATATGTGTTGGGAGGTCACACAGTATTTTTGATGTTTCTGTGAAATTATCACACCATAAACTGACACACTAAAATATTAGATTTTGACCTTTTAAGTCAATCATATCACTTTTTATCTTGAAGATCTTTCATTTGCAACTTGGTCACATATCAGAAAGTTTAACGTCCTTTTCGTGGTAAAAAACAGGTGCACCCTCTGGGAAAGGGTGAGCTATGAAAGCCATTCGTAATCTTGTACTCTTGCCACACTATCTCACTTCAAATGTGGTGTATATGTGTTAAGTTAAAGCATAAATAATACCACTTCTACATCTGCCTGAAGAACTCAGAGAAAATAGTATGCGTTTTTTTTTTCACAGGCATGTTCATGTTTGAAGTGCAAACTGAATCCCACTATGAAAGAGGCTGGATCCTCAATAAATAATTGCTAACACAAACTCTCAAGTAAGCACAAAATCCGGTAAGCCACTACTTTGAGTAGAGAATAAGAGTAGGCAAGCACCTAACCTTTTATTTTCCTGTACTCTAGTTGCACTCACTGGTTGGAAAACACTGGAAATTCTGATTAACACTTCACTTTTTGACTAAACTGAAGATTGTTAAGCATCTCCTTCTATATCTTTAAAGGACAATAAGTAAAAAGTGTCTTCAGCATGGAAAATGAAGATCTCTAGCACTAGTATTATTATCAACAGGATGGTCTCAGGTTACAAACACAACAAAAACAAATCTGTATTCTAAATTCATGTATTTCACAGGAGAAAGGAATTAGCTCATTATATAGATGAGATAAAGGTACTACCTGTACTGAAAATAAGGGTTGCTAAATAGAAATTCCCTTAGGGAAAATGAGTGTTCACCTTTACTGTAGTGTCTTATAAGAAATGGCAAGTTCCTTTGCCCTTTTATACCCAGGAGTAGGAAGATGATCAGCAGGTGGTGAAAAGCATATGAGAATTATACTCTTGCACAATCATCACCACAGCCACTGATTTACTCCATAACTCTCATCAGCTTTCTTTTTTGCTCCTTGACATAGTAAAGTTGTAAGGTTTCAGTTGCTGTAAGATGGAAATTCTTTGATCGTGAAACCAGCCAGAGCTCACTGGCTTAGAGTTCACTTATTCTATGATGAGTCAGTGACTCCATAGACAAGGAACATTTATGTCAAAACAAACTCTGTGTTCACAATCTGTATCGTAATACTATGATATGATGTCCAGGTAAGAAGAATAATGCTACACATGCTGTAATTTTCTTACATATTATAGCATTTTAATGACCTCTGCATTACATGTGAAATTACATAATTTCAGACTTGGAATAAAATCTTGAATTTGGAGTGAAATAATAGGAAATCATTTTATGTTGATTATTTCCGTTAACTAAAAATTAAAATTTATAATATAAATTTTATTTATAATGTGGATTTGACAGTTACATTATAATTAAAAATTTTGAAAGGTCAAGAGAGGAGTAGAATGACAAAAAATGAAGCAAAGTGAAGAGAAGATAAAAGAGACCTTGTGAATGTTAAGATAACCCCAAAAAATGTTTCTAGCAAGTTCATGTTTTTCTGATGAATAACTCAACTCTCGGAAAACTTCTGGTCAGCTTTACTGAAGATGATGAAACTACTCTTTTTTACTTTTGTTTTTACAAAAGAATAGCCGTTCTAGATGTTATCTTTTATTCAAGAGTGGGAAGAAACAATCAATGTGTTGATAATTCCGTCAGTCTCTGTGTTGGGTAGGATGGCACATAGGAACCACAGCAAGTAATATTTAGTGGGTACCACAATTCACTGTGTTGTGCCCTCTCATAGGAGTCAGAGATGTGTTTTACAGGTAGGAATTCTACAGCACTGCCCAAAACTACTAATCAGCTCAGGATCCACAAAGAGGTACTTCGTTTTGGTTTGAGGTGAGCAGCGCTGTATATACTGTGTAAGATTGTGAGCTAATTAGTTGTGCCCACGCTATTTTAAAACCATTTGAATTACTGTTCTTTGTTCATTTGCTCAGGTAGCCACTTTTCATCACCCTTTCTTCCTTTGTCCACTTTAAGTCTCCTCCACTTTCTGTGGCTTGTGGGCTGAAAAAAACCCCACAATATTTAGACAAATACCTGCTTTTCATAAGGTGCCCTAGAAAGTTCACTTCCCATCCTCATGTGATTTTTCCTTCACAGTTTACAACATTAAAAGCTTTCTCACTCATACAGGATTCATAGCTGCACTAAGGATAGTCCTGAGTTTTCCCAGCTTCCACGGAGTGATAGCCAGTGCCCTGGTACTGTGCAACAACATGAAGCACTAGATTTTTCCTTTCCCATGATGTCTGCAGCTCCCTCTCAGCAGAAGCACTTGGTCAGCCACAGTGGGGGTGGGTGAAAGCTAGCTGCTGTTGAGAAGAAGGCAGCCAGACTGTGGGGAAGGACTAGCCTGCTGGCAGGCAAAGCAGTCACTTGGCTTCTGGAAAATGCAGACAGCCATGTGAGGCAGTGCCTATAAATCAAGAAGTTATGGAAGAAGGAGTTGAGGGACAAAATTAGGCACAGGAAAAGAAATAACCAGCCTTGAAATAAAAAAATCGGAATGCAGTAAGGTGGAAGAGATGAGACGAAGGAGGAAGGGAGGATTGCAGCCCCCAGATATTTTAGGCTATTTAAAGAAACTGAAAAATAGATGACCAAAATGTTTGCTGGCTTGAATTTTTGAGCCCAACGAAATCTTAGGGTAGCTTTGTTGGCTTCTAAGTTCAGAACACACATACATTAAGGAATAGTCCCTCTTTAAGGAAAATGAAGTTGGATATGAAAGTATAAAATAAAGCACTAGAAAGCACCAGGTGCTTTTGAAAACTGTGGCCGGTCAAGTCATTGCAGTGCCCTGTCAGGCCTGACACGAGGCAAGGCCCGTGGGAAGGTAGGCGGCTCTGCCGTGCCGATGCACGGAGCAGGCACGGGCCTTGTCAGTCTGACTCAGAACAGGATGAGCATTGTCACGAGTGAGGAGTGTTGGATCTCCCTCTCATATGCACAAGTCCAAGTGTGAAATGAGTAATACTACTTTTTCGCTCTGAGGCAGCAGTTTTAGGCCTCGAGCATGGTCCTAAGATTTACAGAGGAAGCACAACTGCACTGGTCACAAGAACATTCGTCCAGACCTTGTCATTAAAAAAAAGAAAACTCAGAGAAGCAAAAACTAGCTTTCACAAAGATTTTGCTTCCAATAGCTAAAAAGAAAAGTTGTTTGAACCTCCAGGGTTGGAAATAAAGGCTTTAATGGTGGATAGAGTTGCATTCTCCACCTGATGTGAGGTCAGGGACAGGGACAGCAAGTGTGAGGCTTTTTTGTTTTGAGTTTGTTTCTACATCTCGAGAATAGGATCTTAGGTGCTGCAGTCATAGATCCTGGGAAATCAAGCTAGTGATGAAGAAACCTGAAACTCCATCTGTTACATACAGATGTCACATATTGTACAGAGATGAGAGGCTTTGCAGGGTGTATGTGTTTCCTTTAAACTAGCGGGAGGAGTTTCTTATAATTGAGAACAGATGGGGAAAAGCAGGGAAAAGCACCCAAATCATCTTCCTTACTGTCATTCTTCAAGAAACATGGTTTGTTGTTTGCACGTGATTCATGTACCTGAGTCTCTACCTAACAGTGTGTTGTCCACTGTTTAATGACACCAGATTTTTACAAAAACTACTTATTTTAAGAGACATGAGAAACTACAAATACACTGTGTGAGGTGCATAAGCATGATTGCACAGGAAGTGAGCTCTAGCGCAAACTAGGAAGTGCTTGATCCACCTGAAGCAGGCAAACCTTACTAATTATTCATGTATTTCTTCAAACAAAACTATGCAGACCAATTTTAGCCTCTTGAAAGTGGTCTTAATTTGGTGCAGAGGGTAAAGGGAATGGAATCAAGGGAATATCTTGGGTTTTCAGTCTGATTCCTGGTGGACTTCTGTCCCCATTGCAAAACCACAAAAGCCACAATCTCATTTAAAAATACTGTGCAAATAATTCTCACTGCACCTGTGTCTGGTTTCTCAGAGATTATTGCAGAGACAGAAGAGCAACTTCTGACTACAATCTCAGACATGATTTCTGTTCAAACATTTGGGTTTCAGCAAAGCTACCCCAATTTATCTCGTTCTACATCAGGCCCAAGAGCTGTCATTTGGGAGTGCTGGAATAGATATCTGTGTTAAGAGAAAAAAGCATCAAACTCAAAGGCTGGGTTAATAGGGAGAGGTAGTAAGTGTGCAGTAATTCAGGAATGTACAAATTTAAACCAATTCTCTCCCCTTCTCTCTCTCTTTCCTTTTTTTTTTTTTAAGCACATTTTCCTGCCCTTTTCAGTGTAAAACAGCCAAAGAAAATCTATGCTATCCAAGTAAAATCCACATGTGAAAACTGGACAGTTAAGTAGCTTTCCAACAGATCAACTGGGTGTCCACACTAAGGTACTCAAAAGAAGAATAAAGAAGTTATGGGTTTATGACTATATTGTGTTGTTAGCTGATGGAAGGTGGGACACTTCCATCAGCTAACAGGTGGGACACGGGAATGAGCTTGTCTCTTCTGCCACCAGTGCTACCTTCTCTAGCTGCACTGGGGGCCAAGACATGCACGGGTCTTCATGTTTCTAGACATTCTGGTGTGCAGTGACAAGCATAGAACGCACCTCATTGCAGCTATACCGCAAGGAGCCGTGCTAGACTTGCTGCTGGATGTTTCCCTTCACACCACTTACATCAGCTGAAAATAATCATATTTAATCCAAACAGGAAATGGTTTGCTCACACCACCACAGCCAGCATGCAGGGCAGGGCGTTCCTGTTAGAACGGAGCTCAACAACAAGGTTCAAAATACAGATAGAGGAAAAGATATGGTGCATCACCTCAGGTGCAAATATGTGTGTCAAGAGAAAGCAAATGATGAGACAAGTTCATCAGAAAGTCTGCCACTTGTGCAAATGTGGCCATACTCACTTCAAACTCTTTTTGTTCACCTGTTTTAAACCAGGTTTGCAGCTTTCCAGCCTGCATCCTCTGCTTCTGCAGTAGGGGCCACTCTGTTCCAGTATGGATTTGGAGGCAAATACTGTGTGGTAAGATAAGTAGGTGAATAAGTGCAAGGCAATCAACACCTGATTACTAGCAAATGACATCAGGGAGTGGAGATGGATCCAGAAATTCCCAATGCTTATCTGGGTTTGCCAAATAGCCTTCAGGAGTCACCAACTGCAGCCTTTTTTCAGGATGCGTACTGCACACTGTCATGTCATGGGCTGAGTGGAAAGATGAAGGTCCCAACTCTCAGTTCCTTCCCATTTCAATGTGATTAGGTGCTCTGTTATTCCAGGGACATACACGTGTAAAGGTTTAAATACTTTAGTAGTGATCAGAATAAAGAAACACGTTTTTTGAGACACTTAAGTAGCTGTGCAGGTACATGTCTACTGAAATTGCCAGTGTGAGCTTTAGGATCTTTGGATACTTTTCTACTTTGTAAATCCTACTGAACACCTTCTGCAGCTTTTGACACCAAAGAAGCTTTAAAAATCTCACTCTCAGCTAGTTCAGAATTTTGGAGATCATACCCCTCTGGATGTACAGCCTCCCAAGCTCTTAGGTACTCGTGAAATTATACTCCCTCTCCTAACTACCGATGTTCTGACAATCTAAAGGACAAACGTCTCTGCTTTCCCCTAGGCACAACCAAAATAGTTAAGGTCCCCAACTAAGAAACTGTTCTTCCTATTAATAAAGAACTGACTCAAAGCTTCTCTATGTCATGCTGTGTATCCACATTCATTGTCAGTTATATTCCTGGAAGAAAGTAAGATTCAACTGCACATTTAGTGTGAAAAGCACAACAGCAATAATTCATTGCACCATCAAAATGCTTCAGCAAGCTTTAAAGCCAAACAAGGCTATAGATCTCTGCTTTCATATACTAAATTAGGGGCACTCATTTTTGTGATCTTCACTAATTCCCTGTTAAACATGTTAGAGCATTTTCTAATTCTGTAGGATGTGCTAGTGTCCATATTTCGTTGGGTTCTAATCTATTTTGTGGATTTTTACTGTAGCTGTCGAGTCTTCTTTATCTCAGAAAATATTGATAACAATGGTCTAGAGTTAAACTTTAATAGCAAATGGATCTGTATTTTCCCTTCCAGACCTCACGTTTGTATTCACACAGGATTAGAGAGAAAACCGTCTTTACATGGCAATTCTGGCATTGGCTATTTCATGTCTTTTTTCCCTATAAGATTTTGTTCTGTCAAAGATGTTTAAAAATATACCTTTATAACTAGGATGAATTTGTAGATTTGTGTGTGTATGAGCATGAGAATAAAGTAAAAAAGTTAAGAGGATACTGAATAAAACTCAATTTTTTCAAAGAACAACAAATTGCTTGATTCAGTTTTTCCAGCATTCATATGAATTAATTTTTATTTCAGTCTTAAAGTCTGGCTCAAAATTCTGTGCTCTTGGGAGGCAACATATTTGTATATTTCTCTATGCTTCAAGTGAGTGCAATTTTTTTGAATTTTCATTCATTCTGCAATAATTTAGTCACCCTCTAATAATTCACCCTTGTCTATATCCCAGATAAAGCCCACCTGAAATCAATGAATCCCTAAATGAGTAATGGTGAGTATGGACCGAACTGCAAAATACAATTTCTGTTTACAATGGCAACTTTTCAATAGTTGGATTTTTTATTTTATAGGCTTCCTCATTGAATAGTTTGATCTAGTTTGATTGCTGATTTGTTTAATTACCTGTTAAATATTTTTTGGTGTCTAACGAGACATTTAATACTAGTTTACTCATGTTTAATGATTAAATGTGGCTATCTGGATGGCAATATTAATGCAAACATATTTATTAAATGTCGATGGGGAGCGATTATGTCTGCTGTATCTGAATGATTTTGCAATGTGAAAACTGTTCTTAATTCTTCTTTTAAAGGTAGAAATGGCTATTTTTCATGTTTGTGGGTTTTTTTTAGATAAGGATCACTTGTGAATATCACAGAAGTTTTAAGATTATATAATGTTTGTATTTTAAATGGAACTTTAAATATACAAATGCAGTAACATAGTTGCAGTGGTGGCTGAAAAGAGCAAATATTCTTTGCAATTTTTCCAAAAACTCATCCCATATTTTTCATTTACATTGACATTCCAATTACACTTTCAGAACATTTTCAGATTTCAGAAAACTTCAGCCAGCTTTTGTATTAGTTGACATTAAAAATCAAGTTAAATTTTACTAGTTATTGATTCTATGCCACTATATTGCATACATAAACATGTAAAAGATATACGTATTCTAAATAGTACTTAGCGTAACCATATTTTTAATCCAATATTTAGAAATTTCTAGCTATTCTGTTTAGCAACAGTACACGTGTCAGAAGGTGTGATTTTTTGAGGTGTATCCAGAATGAAAAGTTCCCTATTTGAGAAATCCAAAACTATGAGACATTTGGGCAAATCTTAGCTGAGCCACTAACCTCTTTCAAGTGAAAAAAGAAACATCCTGTAGTTACATCACTTGTCATATTTTTTCTGAACTCAGTGAATAATGTTTTACACATTTTGCTGCAGACTATTCACCCAGTAAATATCTTTGTCAGATATCCTCTTCTCTGTAGGCACACAGATTTTCTCAGAGCTGACTATTTTTTAAATGTGGAACACGAAATGCAATGTAATTTAGAGCCCAGAAAGACATCAAACAGAGTAAGACTGAGCACTTTGCAATGCAATAAGCAGAAGCACCAAAACAATACATTACCGGTGTAAGCTTTAGATATAGGCAAAACAGTTTCTTTTTCACTTCCCACACAGAAAGAGCTGGAGGTTGGCTCTGCTGGAGCAGTGTTGTCCCATCCCTACGGCTCTCTGCACAGAGGCTGCTGGAGGATGGAGACCAGGGTCAGGCAGGATGGAGTTTAGTGTTGGAAGAAGTGCAACTAAGTGAATTGTAAGGGAGAGAAGGATATTGGTGAAGACGCTTGCAGAGCAGCAGAGGTACGTATCTGTGAGAGGTGAAGAGGGGAAGGGAAAAGAGAGGAAGCAGGATCCTGTACTTTGAAAGGTGGAAAGGCTGCTAGGAGAGGTGAACCTGGAGGATACGAAGAGAAAGAAGGAGATAGACCCTTGCTGGCACAGACACACCTCCAAAATTTCAATAGCTCACTACAGTCTGTTGGCCCATTCTAATCATTGCTAAAACCTTACTCAGATAACACAACAGAATAAATTTTACAGTCTAAACAGGAAGAAAAGATCTGCTCTTTTATCTCAGCTTTTGGTAGGACAGAGCCATTTAACCTGCCTTGTGAGCAGCCTGCAAATGGCTCTCTGCAGTTTGATGCCTCCTTTCTCAGCCAGCTCTTGGAGCACTCACAGAGGCAAAACATTACCTACTGAGCAAGGGAAAGTTTGGGAAGAAAAATAACTGTTAGATGACTTTCAGAGTGAACAATTTGCAGTCCTCCAGCAGATTTCGTGTCTGATTTTCTGAGTGGGAACATGGTTTCATGTAAATTGCCTGTATTCCCATGTAACTTCCTAAGATTTCACTCCAAGGATTTTAAGACATCGGTGTTTATACACCAAGCTGAACAAAAGGGAATTTTCTCTGATGCTAAGACAGATCCAACAGTAGTTTCAGAACCTTATTGTATAAAACTGCATTCATGGATGGACAAGACAGTGAAGCATTGAACAAGACAATCAAATAAAGAAATCCATGTGGACTGAAACTAAGTAAAAAACAGAGGATAGTAATTCGAGATTCCTGTTTTCCATCTGCTCATACCAGAAGGATAAAAAGAATAAGGTAGGGATTATGTGAACTAAATGGCCAAGCAAAGGCTCAGCTTACTCATATTAAAGCATCTGTGATTAAAAAAAAAAAAGAAAAAAATAACCTATTTACTAGTAAATTGCATTGTAATTACTTTCAGTTCTGTCTGGCTATCTTTCATTGTTTTTATAATCAAAAAGTTATGCCTATTTGGATAAATAACTGGCAAGTAAACTTTTGCTCTGTTTTTGTTTATCTAATCAAATGTGATTTTACAAAAACACATCCAACACCAATTTAAAAAATGAAGATTTGTAGTCTAAAATTAATATTTTTACTCAGAACTTTCAAAATGTCTCACAAGTGTGAGAACACTTTCTTACTCTGTGACTTTAACTATTTCAGTTGTGCCTAATGGAAAGCAGAGATGTTTGTCCTCTAGATTCTCAGAACATCCATAGTTTTGCAAGGGAGTACAATTTCCTGAGTACCTAAGAGCTTGGGATTTTTTACATTCATAGGATTATGATCTCCTGAATTCTGAAGTAGCTTAGGAAGATGTTTTTTTGATAGAGCACAGGTGAATTGAAAATCGAGGGGACCTGGAGATTAGAAATATAGAAATGGTTTTAAAAAAGTCAGATGTTCACCTTGACTGATTTTTTACATTAAGTCTGAACAATGCAAACAGTAAGCATCCATTCTGGTGAAAACTACATGTAGCTGAAGTTAAAACTGAGACTCCCTCTCATTAGTACAATTTCTCTGCCCGAATGTAACTGGGATAAGCAGTGTGTTAGCATCAGTTTGGCTAGCATGACTTACAACAGGAAAATGTGAAAGGACCTAATTTTGCCACTCCTTAACTTTATAGCAGTGCACAGTTTAGCTCTGTCAGTTGAGGAAGATATTCCAGCAAAACAGGACTAGTGAAAAGAAATTAGCATTTTTTTTCTATTAACACAACACATTTTGGGTTAGACCCAAATAAACAACAGAACTCTTTCCTAGTTGTACAGGTTTGACATTCATGATTTTGAAATCAGCCATAACAATTTTAAAATTCATCATACGGTCTTCTCACTGTATCAAGTGTATCCATAAACCAAAAAGATCTGTGAGAAACAAGGGCAAACCGAAATAATATAAAACTTTTCCAGCAGGTTGAGGTCAAGAAGACAATGGACAAAGTAAATTGATACAAGTAGCTTGACTTCTCTCTCATAGATGGCTGTTATCAGATATATGTCTGACAATAATTATGAGATTTATCAAAGAGTAGATTGACATCCTAACAGTCATTATTTTCATTTCATATCCAGCTGGAAGCTTCTGGAATACATATTGTTAATCTTTTTTCCCATTATCTCTCTCAGTTCCATCCTCAAATTATTCAGACCCTATGTATGCTTTTGTGGGAAAATATTAGCTTCATCTGTATGGCAGATGATACATACAATTCTTTTGTGCATGTGGGTTTTTTTAAACTGTTTTTAATCCAGACTAAGCACAATATTATTATCTACCATCAGCAGCTGGGATAGTAGTTCAGAAAACAGACATATACTGTAGGTTTTTGTTACTTTTCAGAAGCTGGGCAATGATGTGAAGTTCACCTTCTCATGATGACAATAAACGTACTTTTTCCCTTCTGCGTAACAGTAAGCACTGTGCCTCTTCCTGAAATACTGCAAAACATAACACCAAGTGTGGGCTCGACAGAAACTCTACCACTTTTCTCCTGGGCCTCAGGTGGTTGAAATCAGTTTGGATTGTTCACCAGAATACAGTGTTTTTACAGTTATAGGAACATCTGCATTCTCAAGTACACCTCCAGTGTTGGTTGGAAGGCAATCTGGATTGCCTCTCCCTCTGCTAGTTTTTTCATTACTACTAAGTTTTAAAGACAGTTCTACATGGTCCAGAGTAAAAATATTTATTAATGCAAGCCTCAAGTACCTACTCCAAGCTAACAGGTCTTGATTTTCTCCAAAATGACCATTACATTCTAAATCATGTGATATTTTGCCTTAAGCGTGAGTTAAAAAAAAGATGATACTATCTGCAACAGGACAATGATCTTTGTTTTTAGGACAAAAGAGTGTTTAACTGTTGTTCAAGACTCAAAATTCTCCTACCTAAAAAGGATTCTGTAAAATAAATTTTCTATCTGATAAACAGTGTGGGTTAAGTTGATTGCTTTAGAATTTAAATTAGGAGTTGTTGTGAAGCCTGGGACTTAGTTTTATGAGTGTTCACTGAGGTTTACAAACCCATTCAGCAAAAGTCATGGCTGGTGAGTGAAACTGTGCCCCTCAGAGCTGCAGCCCACTGCTGAGACATGGGAGCTCTACGAGGCACACAGAAGCATTTAGTAGAAATGTTGCTGGTATTAATTACTACAAGAAAACCAACTTGCATTCTTTAGGTTAGATCGTAAACCCTCCAGCTGCTGAACACATCTATAGGTATCTTCCTACTGCATTTGTTTGCCTCCTAAAGTAACACAATGCTGAGAAAACAGCAAGAATTAAAATGAACTAAAGTAATTTCTTGCATCTGGATGGCAACTGAGAGTCCAGATAAATAAAGTCATTAGGAGTTTTTTAAAGATTCAGCCTCTGCAGTTGTTTATTCAGCAGCAGTTTAGGCACCAGGCAAACTAATTGTTTCTCTCTAATGCCTTAAATTAAACTACAGACATCACTGACCTCAGGGTAAGGAAGAGATTTTTACCAAACTCACAGACTCCAGAAGTGAAAAGAATTCCTTACTGCTGCTGTGAAGGAAGATTTATGCCAGAGTGCCACGCTCAACAGGAGTTTCATGAGGAAAGCGGAAGGGAAAAAACTAAATCCCCATTGTTTCTACTTAGAGATTAATTCTGGTTTATTAGAAGTAGGTTCAAACAATAAGAAAAGAAAATTTAAAAAAGAAAAGAAAATGAAAAAAAAAAGAGAGTGAGCTGTTCAAGGACCCCAAGCTTGCCAGAGATCCAGATCTGTACTTTGACTCCCCCTACACTGAGTATTTCAGCTTTTTCCATTCAGCCTTTAAAGCAATACAAACGAAAAATCTCTTCATTTCCACAAAGTGAAGCTGTCTTCTAGTATCCCCCAGTTACAGCTGATATATGTAGTAAATGACACCAGAAACCCTGCTACTCAGTGAGGGGTAGAGTTTCTCAGACTCCCCAGTGTGTCCCCATCCTACTCTGATGAAAATGCGGGAGCGGCTGAGTGGGATCTGCTGCCTTTGTGTGAGTGAAGCTGAACATCTGCATCGACGAGGCAGCTTCTTGTGCAGTCCTGCAAGAGCTCTCTAAAAAGGGAGTCTTGCCCAGATTTTTAATTTCTATAGATAGAGGATAAGGTGCTTAGATAAGAGCATAATCTTCACGTTTCTTCTACCCTCTTGGTAATCTTACATAAGGCTGATCTTCTCACTTAATACTAATGAAAATTTCATCAATAAAATTTGCTTTTTCTCTGCCAAGTCTGACAACCTCAATTAGAGCTGAGCTGGAGAGGCATTTGGGTGATTACATCAGTCCGACTGCATGTCCTCTTCTCCCTGCAATGTCTCTTTCCATGCCATTCTCTGGGTGTTTGATCTTCCTATCCGGATTTGGGCAGCTGAAGAGTGACAAGGAAATACAGAGTAGCTAAAACTTTTCAGAAGAATCTGCCCACAATCATGATTTTCATTCTTCATTGATTTTTTAAGGCCGTAAGTAAAATATCCTCTAAACCACATGGAAGTCAGATCCAATTTTTCTAGATCTTTGCTGAAAGCTTGATAATTCTGATGAATGCAACAGAGAAAATACATTATATAAAGCTTATCTTCCTCAAAAAGATCTGCATTGGTGGTCAAGAGATCTTATTTTTCTTTTCTTAAATCTACTATCCACTTCCTTAATCTTTTCCTGTTTTTAGATATTTAGATAATATCTTTGGCAGTTCATTTTAGAAGTTTCATTCCACAAAGCACTTAACAATGCAGAATATTTAGCTTTTAATGAATTGTGTATACTGGTGTCTGGTGAAATACTGACACTTGGAACAGAGACTAACAGGAGGATTTGACCCATTTAGATTTCTTTCTTGTAAATAGCCCAGAGAATTAATGTGATTTATAATGAAAAATATAGTAAGTGACAGTCACCAGTTAACATATGTGAAAATTTTTATTTCATGTTCATCATAAAAATTATAAATATCTTAAAACTGAGTGAACTTACAAATTCAAGAAAAGATTTAAATGGCACATGAGCAAAAGTGAAAAAGAGAAACTGAAGGGATTTTCTTCAGGTTTCTTTCCATTATTCTTTCATTATTTCTCCTTTTAGGCCTGCTTTCCGAAGGAGATGTGACCAATATGACCAGACTGTCTGTCAGTTCCTGCACAATAACCTTTCTTTAATCCGTAGACCATTTCAAATAAATTTGAAAGAGGAGGCAAAACTTGAAAGAACTAAGTTTCTACAACTTTTGTGAAAGCTGGTGACTAGCTAGGGGAAATCCACAAAAAGAAATGCCTGCACTGAATAAAAGATGGGCAGAACTCAGCTATAACACCTTCTATCAGCAACAGTCAGCCAGCCAAGGTCTGGTAAAAAACAGTTAGTGCATCAGGGCATGCAAGTTCACACTATTGCATTTATTCCATTGTTACAATAATACACAGTTGCATGTATTGCAGGTAGTACTAGAGAAATTTTTAGAGTGCAAAGAACATTAATTCATAGGAAAACAGGTGGCAGCAGTTCAGCTGCTTACAAAGTTAGTATTCTGTATTCCCAGCAGTGCATCTGAACATTTTTCTATGTTGATAGAAATTGGATTTTTCTTTTATCTCAGTGCTTAGGTTTTTGTTTGAGTATCTGTGAGAACAAAGACACATTTGCAAACTTGCATCCCCAAATCTGAGTTTCTGTCCTTCTTCAGTCTTGCCTTTTTCCTGGGTTTTATCTTGATGGTTGAGTAGTTCTTATACGGAGATTACAAAGCCAAATTAATAAGTGCTGTGTCTTAAAAATCATTTGTCATTGTGGACATCTGAATGAGGAAAAGAAAATCTAGTTCTATAACCATATTTTCAGAAAATATTTTCCTCAGGCAACCCTTTTTTTGGAGCTCTGATATGTACAAATCACACAAAGTGCAGTCGAAACTTGTAACCACTCAAGTTCGGTAGTTTGATGGTCTTATATTTACAGTTATCTTTCATAGTTGCTTGAAACAGCCATTTTAGAGAACTTTGAGAGGTTCAGTGAAAAGCTGAGGTAATGGTTAAAGAATTAAAGTACAGGTCTTGCAGTGAAAGGTTCAAGAAGCTCAGTTTGTTCCATTTAGAAGAGGCTAAAGGGCCATTTGTTCACAATCAGACACTCCCTTACATGGAAAAAAATAATAACAAATTAATCTAAAAAAACCCCAAAATATATAAAATTATCTAAAGGCTGAACATCGTAGTTAGATTATTGAGGCCAGAAACAAAGCATGTTTTTAAAACTCTAAGAAATTTACTTCAGCAAAGATTATGACTGCAGCACTAAATTATGGCCTGTGCTCAAATTAACACAACTGCCTGACAGTCAGCCCCACTAAACTCATGCAGTAAACCAGTAGAGGTTTAGCATCATGTTATCATCAAGTCCAAGAATATTATAAGTCCTGAATTTAACATTACGACTCTCTTCACAAGCTATCCACAGGAATCTTTTTATATTTACTTCAGATCCACTCCTTGAAAAAGATTCATAGCTGATCAACTAAAAGTTTTACCTTTGCTTGCTTCTGCCAAGTAGATATTCACCAATTTATTGCCCCCATTCATTTTCCCAGCTTTCATTCCAGCAGTAGTAGAAGACCACTGCAGTAGACTAGGAATTCGTGCTTATCCACATCCTTTGCAGGTGAATTGTTACTACTGAAATTTAGTTTCCTATCTTCCTGAACAAAAGGTATAACAGTCTTACGAACATTAGTTGGCTGAGACATAAACCCCAAAGGTGTGTCCACCTTACCATGCATTCAGACGATTTTTTTCAGGCAGTGATGACCCTGGGTCAGGCAATGAAAAAAAAATGCAACAATCTGCTATTGCCTCTGCAAATTCACTTCTGTAAGGCAAAATGAAAAATTGAATTAATGTGTTTGTTGCCTACACACCTGGTCTCCTCTGAAAAGGCCTTTGGGTCAGTTAGTCATCCCTTCCAGACAAAATGCTTTCCTCTCATCTTAACCCCTGAGATATGCCATTATTTAGGAATAAATGCTGCTTGGCAAAGCATGGGCCTTGCATAGAAAGAAAGCAGATCAGGACAGAAGTACCTCCCTACCTTTC
>Ga0181612_156507_pt1 | contig 27117 bp, 21 predicted proteins | sample HoacroProtozoa21_FD_119630 | JGI IMG/M metagenome (GOLD analysis project Ga0181612, IMG submission 119630) | Hoatzin crop microbial communities from Cojedes, Venezuel. Combined Assembly of Gp0051906, Gp0051904, Gp0051908
GCCGTATATCGATTAACTGCCGATACAACTGATGCACCAGGTGCGGTCACAGTTGGTAGGCTAGTGCCTAATGGGCCAGCACCAACTTGTTGATAGCTAGAAAAATTGCAAATAGCGCCTTCTGTTGGATAGACGGTTATGGTGTCTGTGTTGAGAGAATCGAGCGATGATAGGTAACTCACATACCGAGCTTTGGAGATATATGCTCCTGCTGATATGACACTATCGCAAGTTGCAATATTGCCTATTGTGCAATCTGCGTTGCCTAGAATGTAATAATCGTTTAGGTATTGAGTCGTAACGATAGTATCGTTGCTTACACTATCGTTGCTTACACTATCGATGGCAACAAGCTCACTGTTGCTCAATCTTGTTTCTGATTTTGTCGCCCAAGTATAGAATTGAGTTTCACCACTCCCGACGTAGATGCTCAGTCCTAGCATATAGTCCCCTTCAAGTTTCCCGTTTTGATTGACCGTGTAGCTTTTGGGCTTTAGATTGATAGCATAGGTTCTTAAATCATACTTATTGGCACGGGGATTAGCAACTAAATAGGAATAAATTTTTGCCTCATCGGTTACCGTAGAGTCTGGCTCAAAATAATCACCAAAATCATCTACACTAAGCACGTTGTTACCATAGCTCATCTGTGCAGATTCCCACACCACATGATGATTCCTACGGTCTAGAATCCAATAATGGTAGTAGGGCCGTTGGCTACTATATTTCCACCAAGTCTCAACAATGCTAAGTTTATGATATTGGTTGCTACCATCGCTTGGTGATAGGCTAGTCGATTCGATGAGTATGCGCATCGGATTTGTAGGGCTACCTTTTCCTCCAGCATACATATTCTTATCACCATTATTTCCAGCTGAGACCACAAAGATACGTCCTTTACCTGTCGCCTGTCTGATAACATCTAAGAGATAGCCCGAACCATCATGTGGTCCATCATTGGTACTCAAACTGAGGCTTATTACGCATGGTTTGCCTACACTATCAGCATACGAAGAGATATAATTCAGGCAATTGGCAAGCTCTGTAGTGTTGCTATTATCCTTGAGTGCGCATAACACAATTTCACTTCCAGGGGCCATACCTCCGTATGCTCCCCTATGGGTACCTGCAGCGATGGTGGCTGTGTGAGTGCCGTGTGTGCTATTGCTATCATAGTTTAACTCATCAATCATATTGCCTAAATATACCGACCCAGGTAAACTCTGGCTTTGTGCTATTGCTGGCATGCCCAATGTGTCGTAGGTGATATATACGCGACTGATGCGATTGATAGTAGGGTCATCAGCATCGCGAAAAGCATCATGCTTGAAATCAAAACCATTATCAATGATTGCCACAATCACTCCTGTGCCATCATAGTTTTGAGGCAAACCATTTGATAAGCCCTGCAAAACTTGTTCGGCTCGTGTCTGCGCTCTAGCACTATCGGTAGTGAGTTGTAATGGCCGAGCAATCTCAATGTTTTGTACTTGTGGCAGGTTCATTACTTGTTCTAGCACATTAATAGGAATCTGAGCCGTAACAAAACCATCAAAGCAACTGCATACGATTGCTCCATACGATTGCAATATATCACATTGATTTTTATCTATTTCTACGAATGCATCAATCATTTGACGCCCACCTAGGTCGTGAGGTGTAGCAAAATAGGCTAGTGACGTTTTTGCCTGAGAATTTGATTGTAAGGTATGTTGCATTAAAAACATTTCCACATCATTGGATAGCGTCTGAGACTGAGTCTTTGATACATTGATGATGGCAACAAATAGTATAATAATGACTAAATATGATTTGTGCAGGTGTTTCATTATGTATTTAGTTTTGTACTTTAATATTCTTAGGGAATAACCTAATTTGGTTACTCCCTATAAGTTCATGTGCTCTATAGTGTAGTAAATATGCCTTTTCGTTTTTGATTGTTTTTATATCTTTTTTATTTAGAAGATGCAAACATACAAATCTCTATAGTAGTTGCTCTATTTAGATAGTATTTTGGCTTTAATGATTTTGACATCTGTAATAGGTCGATCCATTTTTCCTGTTGTTACTTGCTGGATTTTATCGACCACATCCATTCCTTGCACCACTTCACCAAACACAGTGTATTGCCCATCTAAGTGAGGCGTTCCTCCTATAGTACTATATGTTTGCAGTTGCTGTTCTGTCCATGTTGTTGGATGTTTGGCACTCCAGGCTTCGGTCTCTTCGATGTATCGCTGTTGAAGTGAGGCTAATGCCAATGTGTCACCAGCTTGTTGCAAACTTAAAATTGTGTCACGATTTTGCATCACCAATTGGCGGAAATAATTTTGTTTAGCACCACTCTCAAGTCTTTGGGCCATCAATTGCAATTGGCTTGTGTCATATACCTTTCCCGTCACGATATAGAATTGACTACCACTGCTAGCTCGCTTAGGATTCACCTCGTCTCCTGTTCGGGCAGCTGCCACTGCACCTCGTTTGTGAAAAAATTGAGGATACACAATTTCGGCATCAATAGTATATCCAGGATCTCCATCCCCTAACTGCGTTTCAGCATCAGCAGTTTTGCTATTGCCATCACCAGTCTGTATCATAAAGTCTTTGATGACACGGTGAAACAGCACACCATCATAATACCCACCTTCTACTAGCTTCAATATATTATCACGATGTTTTGGTGTCTCATTATATAGCTCAATCTCTATTTTGCCTAATGTGGTTTCCAATTCTATGAGCGCTCGACCATTAGATGGTTTCATATTAGTTGACGATTCAGCATGGCATGCTGACAATAGGGTTGCTAGCACTACCGACAACAGCACCATTGTTAGATTTTGTCTTGTCATATTGATAGTTATGTGTTTTGAATAATTATATTGATGGTTTTTCGGGAGATTATATTAGTCCAACAGGATATAGGCGTTTGTACACGCGACGAAAGTTGTCATCACTTGCACATAGTTCTGTTGCGTGGTCTCTATAATCAGCCCCCCACAATGCCGCAGCCAAATCTCCAAGATACACTCGTTCGCGGTCTTTGGTGATTGCAGCTGCTACCAATTGATCTATCGATTTAGCATAATGTTTAGCATCGATGGCGTGCAAATAGCGTGCTGTACTCACCACAAATTGTCCCGTACGGTCACATGTTATCAGTTTGTCAATCAATGATGGCAACTCATCTTCTATTGCATCAATATGATTGGCAATATATTCGTAAGTCTGCAATCCTGTCTCTTCTGCAGCATAACCAGCCATTTGTTTTATCTTTTCCATAACGCTGTTTCAGATTTTTTGCTTTTTGTCAGCTATTGACCCACTGCTACATGGCTATGTAGCCACTGCAAATATAGTTATTTTCACGCTATTTCTCAAAGTCTTACTCCTATAAGTATTCTATTTTTTTTCTTAATAGGAGAGATGACATAGATAGCTTGTTACCATCAAAGTAGATATGCCGAGCTGATAGACCTGTTGTCATGCACTCGAGTGATGGTATCGGCAAAGAGAGGTGCAATGCTGAGCACTTTCACTTTTCGACACTTCTCGGTGTCGAAAGGGATGCTGTCGGTAACAATCAGCTCATCGAGGGCACTATTGGTGACCCTGATGCTAGCAGGGTCGCTCATCATAGCGTGGCTAGCAAGGGCTCGCACAGAGTTTGCACCTGCTTCTTTCATGATATCAGCTGCCTTGCAGATGGTCCCTGCCGTGTCAACCATATCATCAATGAGCACCACATTTTTACCTGCTACGTCACCAATAATGGTCATTTGGTCAACAACGTTGGCCCGAAGCCGCTGCTTGTGGCAGAGCACGAGAGGGGCATTGAAGTATTTAGCAAATGAGTTAGCGCGTTTAGCTCCACCAACATCAGGGGAAGCAATGACCAATTCTGGCAAGTGCAGGCTTTCGATATAGGGTACAAACACACTTGATGCAAACAGATGGTCAACTGGAACATCAAAAAAGCCTTGTATTTGATCGGCATGCAAATCCATAGTGATCAAGCGGTCTATGCCTGCAGCACTCAGCAAATCGGCCACGAGCTTGGCTGCAATACTTACACGTGGTTTGTCTTTGCGGTCTTGTCGCGCCCAGCCAAAATAGGGCACTACGGCTGCAATCGAGCGTGCCGAGGCGCGCTTGGCTGCATCAATCATGAGCAATAGCTCCATGAGGTTATCGCTATTGGGGAATGTGCTTTGCACAAGATATACTTCTGCACCGCGCACCGACTCTTCGTATGAGACTTCAAACTCGCCATCAGCGAAGTGCTGTATGTTCATTTTACCAAGCTGTACCCCCAGTTCTTTTGCGATTTCGACCGCTACGTAACGGGACTGGGTGCCCGAGAATATTTTGAAAGGTGCCATGTGATGATGAAGTTTTAGGTTTAGGCCACAAATTTACACATTTTTTCGTGTTATACTGCTTATAGGACCGCAAGAGGTGAATTTTTTTGACTTAAGTTGGATATATTATCACTCTGCCTATGGTGATAGTTGCCAAATAGCAGCATCCCATGCACCTAGGTGGATAGGAAATGGAGTGTGTCCATCGAGGGTGAATGCATCTAGGCAAGGTGTGCTTTGCACTTGAAATCGTTTGGATACACTACACTGGCAAGGTGAGTGAATATCCATACATTGCAGAGCATGTTCTGGTATGAGCACCGATGTGTGACACTCTTGGTCGCTGAAATTGGTTGCAATCAGTAATATCTCATTATGAGTATGTCGCAGAAAAGCGAAGTGATGATTGACATCTAGATATCCTCCATTGGCATACATGAGGTCATAGAATCCACTACCCTCAGCAAGCGCTGGTGAGTGCTGAGTGGTTGTGAGCAGGCGGCGATAGATGGCGCGTAGGTGTCGCTCTTGTGTCGTGGGCGTTTTGAGCCACCATCGGCGCAATGTTGGCACATTGCAATAATCAAAGATACTAGTGCGTCCATCATCACCACTATAGCCAACAGCGCCAGTTGCAGGTTCACCAAGTTCTTGGCCAGCATATATCATGAGTGCTCCTCGGCCCATTGTGGCACACACGGTCATTGCTGGAAGTGCTTTAAATGGGTCGCCGCAATAGTATTTACTAGCAAGACGTATTTCATCGTGGTTTTCTAGAAATGCTAGCATGTGACTATTCCAATTGTCAACCGTCTGCCAGCAATGAGTGAGCGAGTCGGCGCGCCAACCGCTTGTGAGTATGCCATGCAAGGTGTCGTAGAGTGTGACTTTATCATATAGATAGTCAAAACCTGCCTGATGAACATATTGGTCATAGAGGGCCACATCATAGATTTCAGCTATAAATATCAAATGTGGATGATTAGATTTAACGCGAGAAATTGCCCACTGCCAAAATGCTACTGGCACCATGTGAGCCATATCGCACCTGAAACCATCAATGCCCTTATCCGCCCAATATTGTAAGATGTGAAGCATTTTGTGCCATGTGCTAGGTATCGGGCTAAAATGTTGGCTGCCATCTCGTGGGTCAATGCCATAGTTGAGCTTCACGGTCTCATACCAATCATACCGTCCTGGTGATGCTGTATAGCAGTCATTACCTGTTGCACGAGCGGGAAATTCATAGTAATCACCTTGTTCTACGTCTTGAATTTGTAGTGCTTGTCCAGTGATGTAATAGAAGTTGTTATTTGGTGAGAAAAAGGCATCTTGGCAATCCCCTTTACCTAAGTCTTGCACTTCTTTTGGCGCTGTATCGCTCCCATATTCACGTGCGACGTGGTTTGGCACAAAATCAATGATAACTTTCAATCCAGCCTGATGCGTACGGTTGACCAACGCTTCAAATTCGTGCATTCGTTGCTCAACATTTTCTGCTAAATCGGGGTCAATGTCATAGTAGTCTTTGATCGCGTATGGTGAGCCAGCTAATCCTTTCACTATATGTGGATTGCAGCGCGTGATGCCCTGATGGCTATAATCGGTAGCAGTCGCATGTTCAATGATACCTGTGTACCAGACGTGGGTAGCACCAAGTGATTTGATAGACCCCAATCGAGTGCTATCAATTTCATTGAGTTTCCCAACTCCATTATGCTGCAAATCAGCATTTGCCACACAATGCTGATGGGTGTTGGTGAACCATCGAGGCATTAGCTGATAGATGATTGTTTTCTTTTTCATTGATGGTGATTTAGTGGAGCTCTGTTGTTTTAGTTAGCGATTTCTCCTCCAGTATATAGTTGGTAATATTTACCCTTAGCAGCGAGTAGCTCATCGTGAGTGCCTCTCTCGATAATGTGGCCTTTCTCTAGCACAATGATACAATCGCTATTACGCACTGTCGATAAGCGATGGGCTATCACAAAGGTTGTGCGACCTTGCATAAGTGAATCCATGCCTTGTTGCACCAACTTTTCGGTGCGGGTATCAATGCTACTAGTTGCTTCGTCAAGTATAAGGACTGGTGGGTCTGCAACTGCGGCACGAGCAATTGCTAGCAATTGCCGCTCACCTTGACTCAGGTTCCCACCATCAGCATTGAGCATGGTTTGGTACCCATTACTCAAGCGGCGGATAAAACTATCGGCATTGACAAGCTTAGCTGCTTCGATACATTCTTGGTCTGTAGCATCTAGCCTTCCATAACGAATGTTATCAATCACCGTGGCTGTGAAAAGTTTGGTTTCTTGCAACACCATTCCAAGACTATGTCTCAGATCCTGTTTGCGTATATCATTGATGCTGATGCCGTCATAGAGGATTTTGCCATCTTGGATATCATAAAATCGATTGATAAGGTTTGTAATGGTGGTCTTTCCAGCCCCTGTGCCCCCAACAAAAGCGATTTTCTGGTCGGGCATGGCATCAATGTCGATATCAAACAATACTTGTTTGTCCTCGGTATAGCCAAAGTCAACCAAATTAAATTTGACCCCACCAAATACTTTCACATAGCGATAGCTTCCATCGGCTTGTGGAACTTTCCAAGCCCATAAATCAGTGCGATAGTCACATGGATAGAGGATGCAGTCGTGGCCTTGTATAGCATTTACCAAGGTAACAGTTCCATTATCGGTCTCGGATTTTTCATCAAGAATTTTAAAAATTCTGTCTGCGCCTACCGAGGCATTTAACACACTATTGATTTCTTGACTGATGCTTGCTATAGGCCTAGCAAAACTTTTATTGAGCGTCAGAAATGCAACTAGAGTGCCTAGTGTCATACCGCTATAACCGTTAATAATTAGGGCCGCACCCATCACCCCCATAAGCACATAACTCAAATGCCCTAAATTGCCATTCACGGGCATAACAATATTGCCAATGCGATTAGCATCATAGGTGTTGCTTCGCAGTTGCTCGTTAATTTGTTCAAATTGCTCTATTGCTTTCTTTTCATGGCAAAACACTTTCACAACTTTTTGCCCAGTCATCATCTCTTCGATAAAGCCATTGACTTCGGCCAATTTTTGTTGTTGCACGCGAAAGTGCTTGCGGGAGCGTTTACCAAGATATGATGTACTCCATGCCATCACCACGGCCATCACAATAGATAGTATGGTCATAGGCACACTCATTGCAATCATGCTTGCAAATGTGATTCCTAGGGTGATGAGGGAATTAAATGCTTGAGGCAGACTTTGGCTAATCATTTGCCGTAGTGTATCTACATCATTGGTGTAGGTGCTCATCACATCGCCATGGGAGTGTGTATCAAAATATTTGATAGGCAGCGATTCCATGTGGGTAAACATATTGGTGCGTAGCTTCATCATGGTTCCCTGACTCACATAAATCATCAAGCGACTATGCAGATAGGAACATAGTGTTCCAAATGCCAATATGCCTGCTAGTTTCAATAGTGTTTGTGCCAATGGACCATAGTTAGGGTGAACTTGCCCAATGAGTGGTGTGATGTAGTCATCAATAAGTGTTCGTGTAAACAATGTGCTCGCTAGAGTAGTGCAGGCTGTTATCACAATACACACAGCAACCGCTAAAAACGAGAATTTGTAATTCTTTAGCACAAACTTTAGCAGCCGCCATAGTGTGTTTTTCTTATTGACACCTTGGGTATCTACAACTTGATATTTGCTTTTCCCGCTATAATTATTAGGCGTTCTCATCGCTTCTCCCTCCTTTCTGCGTCATTGAGTTCATCAAAATCTCCATTGTCCTCATCTTGAATAGCACAGATTTCTTGATAAATTTTACACTGTTTTAGTAGGTTTTCATGTGTATCAAACCCTGCAATCTTGCCATCATCTAGCACTAGTATGCGGTCGCAATCTTTGATGCTACTGATGCGTTGGGATATAATTAGTTTGGTCATATCGGGTAAATTGTCTCGCAATGCTTTTCGTATTTTTGCATCAGTCGCATTATCGCATGCGCTTGTGCTGTCGTCTAGAACCATGACCTTAGGCGCTTTTAGCAATGCACGAGCAATACACAATCGCTGTTTTTGACCTCCTGAGACATTAGTCCCTCCTTGCTCTATCTTGGTATTATATCCATCTGGCATTTCTTGAATAAACTCGTCTGCACATGCAATGCGGCATGCTTCTTGGCATTTTTCTAACGAGGCATTCTCATCTCCCCATCGCAAGTTGTCCAAGATAGTACCGCTAAACAAAACGTTTTTTTGCAGCACCACACTCACACTATTGCGTAGTGTTTTTAAGTCGTAGCGTTTCACATCTTTTCCTCCAATCATCACACTCCCTTTCGACACGTCATATAGCCTACTCACCAAATTGATCAATGATGATTTTCCACTACCTGTTCCACCTATAACACCAATGCTTTCTCCGCTATTAATATGCAGGTCTATATTGCATAGCGCATATTCTCCGCTTCCTCCTTTATATGCAAAATAAACATTGTTAAAATCAATCCTTCCATCTGGAATATCCATATCGGCATTCGTTGGATTTTCAATATCAGGAACCTCGTTTATCACCTCTGCTACGCGCTGTCCACTAGCAAGACTCTGTGTGATGGTTACGAATATCATGCTCAACATCATCAGAGATGACAAAATAGTCATCACGTAGGTAAATAGGGATGTTAATTGTCCTGTTGTTAATGTGCCGCCAACCACAAATTGTGCTCCAAACCATGATATGGCAATAATGCATGCATAGACTACCATATTCATAATAGGACGGTTTAGTGCCATCAGGTTTTCTGCTTTCACATTCAAGTCGTAGAGTCGTTTGGCTGCTTGCAGGAATTTGCTGTTTTCATAATCTTCGCGCACAAAAGCTTTAACTACACGTATGGCCGAAACATTTTCTTGAACCACATTGTTGAGCGCATCATATTGCTTAAACACTAACGCAAACATTTTGCCTACACGCACAATAATCACTGCCAACATAATTCCTAGCACCACACTAGCAATGATAAATATTAAACTCAGTTGTGGACTGATGACAAAGCACATGACAATGCTTGACAACAAGTTAAATGGTGCTCGCACCGAGGTGCGTATGATTTGTTGGTAGGCATTTTGGAGATTTGTGACATCAGTTGTCATTCTGGTTACTAAGCCACTTGTGCTGTATTTATCAATGTCACTAAAAGCAAATCGTTGTATATTTCGATACATAGCATCTCGCAAATTACAAGCAAACCCCGAGGATGCGTATGATGAATATTTGCCAGCCAAAATAGCTGCTAACATACTCAAAAATGCCATTACTAGCATAATAACGCCATATTTATATACACTCGGCATATCTCCTGCACTAATACCATGATCAATTAATTTAGCCGTTACGTATGGAATTAATACATCCAATATGACTTCAGCCATGATAAATAGGGGAGTTAACAATGAGGCCGTCTTATATTGTTTGACTTGCTTTAATAATGTTTTGAGCATTCAATAAAGAATTTTGGGATTTCAATTTCAAATATATAATTACCACCCTTCGATGTTTGATTTCAAGGCATCGAAGATCTATCTACTGAGGGCTATTTGCTAGGTATTAGCTCACGTTGAGCATGAATCGTGTTATAGTTGGTAGGACTATAACGGCTCCTAAGCAACATAAGGCTATCTACACCTGCAATATGCCCATGAGGTATGTTAAAGCTGATATAGCCATAGATGCGTATCGGCGTTAATGCTGTATCACTTTGGATGTCTATCGTTGTCCAACCCTCACTGCCCAACGGACGCGATACTTGGCTTGTCGTACCATTGCTATAATCTAACATCACACTTGTTTTGAAATTGCATGATGCACGAGTTAATTTACATACAAACTGATAGCGGTCACCTTTTTGATAGCTGTCATCAATAGGTAAATCAAAAGTGATAAATCCACTGCCCATGCCTTGTGTGAGCCTATAGGTGCGTTCTCCTATCCATATGTCGGTACTATCGGCCATTCTATTACCTCGATGAGTTGGGATAATGGGGCGGTTGGTCACTGCTTTATTGGGTTTTTGGTTAGTGATGCGCCCTGCAATTTCTGTTGGATTATCAACCGATTTGGTTGCCATTTTGTCGCGCTGTTGTTCTAGCTTCGACAGCGCATTATCATAAACTTTAGTATACACTTCCATGTTGTGTGCATACCAAACAAGTGAGCTATCATATAAGGCTTGCGAGACGTGATGTTTCTTGAAGATAGATTGCTTGAGCGTTTGCCTAGTGCTATCATCAGGGAACTCGTTTGGATGGTTTTCAATATATGATTCAGCAAGCAATAAGTCGATTTGGAGGTTTGTCATTTTGCTCTCGCCAATGACACCTTTAGGGGCACGATCGCAGGCCAATAATCCGATTGCAGCAACAAGCAACCAACACCAATATATTAGTCGCAGGTTATTGATTCTCATATCTCTTGATTATGGTTATGCTCAGTGTCCTCATTTTTTGCTTTAGAAAAAGAGGTGGACATCGTCAGATAACGAGCATAAAACAAAATCAGCACCACAACACTTACGCTTAACGAAGCATCGGCTATATTAAAGATGGGTTGAAAAAACACAAAATGCTCTCCACCAATGTGAGGCAACCAATTAGGCCAATTCCATTCACAGAGTGGGAAGTATAGCATATCAACAACTCGACCATTAAGCCATGAGGCATACCCTCCATCGGTAGGAAATATCTGAGCTACTTCAGGAGGAGGAGGGGCGTTGAAAAGCTTACCATAAGCAATACAATCAATCACATTGCCTGCAGCACCAGCCGTGATCATGGCGATACATATCACATAACCGATGGGTAAATCTTGTCGATGTCTAATGTGCCACAGATAGTAAAGAAATGCTACCACAGCAACAATCCTAAAGACTGTTAGCAGCAACTTGCTACCAATCTCCATCCCAAAGGCCATGCCGTTGTTCTCAATAAATAGGATTTTAAACCATGAGGTAACGCTCACTTCCTCGCCATAGTAGAAGTGAGTTTTGACCCATATCTTGATGGCTTGGTCTATAATAATAATTAGCGCTATGACAACTGCCGCTAATTTGCCATTTGAGAGCCTCCTATTCATTGCCGATTATCAATGTTTCTTCTTGGCTTCTAACTCTTTCCCTTCAAGAGAGAGTGTGGCATGAGGTACTGCACGCAATCGTTCTTTGGGGATGAGTTTACCTGTCACACGACACACACCGTATGTTTTATTCTCGATGCGCACGAGTGCAGCTTGTAGCTTGCGAATGAAGTCCATTTGTCGTTGTGCACGTTGGCTGGCTTCTTCTTTCTCAAGCGTTGAGGCTCCCTCTTCCATCATTTTGAATGTTGGGTTTGACTCATCTAACTGAATATTAGCCATCAAAAGGTCGTAATTTTCTTTGGCTTTTTCTAGCTTTTCTAAGATAAGCGTTTTGAACTCTTGCAATTCTTGATCGCTATATCTCACTTTTTCGGTTCGCTCGTTCATTTCTATTTGTGTTTTGTTCGATTTCTATTGCCCGTTCTGCTTATGCTTTTTCAATGTGTATGAGCAGGGTCCAACCATCCATATCAATTTGTGAATTCTCTGGCTCGACCGACAATGGGGCTACTTTTATTTGATTGGCAAGCACTTGGTGTGCAATATAGTCGCTATGGGCTTCAATGGCTGCATCTGTTCGCTCATCACTGTCAATAGTCACATTGATGCGGTCCGTGATTTCCAGACCTTTGCTCTTACGCAAGTTTTGGATTCGATTCACCAATTCGCGAGCAATGCCCTCTTGGCGAAGCTCTTCAGTCAAGGTGATGTCTAATGCTACAGTCAGCGCTCCATCACTAGTCACCAACCATCCAGGTATGTCCTCACTGATAATCTCTACATCAGCTTGTTCAATGGTTACAGCCGTGCCATCGAGTTGCAATGTTAAACTTCCTTGCCGCTCCAATTGCGAAATATCACTTTGCTCTAGTTGCGTGAGTTTGGCAGCTAGTGCCTTCATTTGTTTGCCAAATTTCGGTCCCAGTTTCTTGAAATCTGGTTTAATTCGCTTCACCAAGATTCCTTCGTCACTCGATACCAGTTTGAGCTCTTTTACATTCACCTCACTCTTGACAAGGTCTGCTATGGCTTCAAGGTCGCTACGCTGGCGCTCATTCATCACGGGCACCATGATGGCGTTCAATGGCTGTCGTACTTTTAGATTTTGTTTACGGCGTAGCGAGAGTGTCATCGATGTGATAGCTTGTGCAGTTCGCATACGCTGTTCTAGCTCTTGGTCAATCGATGACTTATCGCTTTGTGGGAAGTCTTGCAAGTGCACCGATCGGTCACTATTAGTTAAATCGCGATAGAGCCTATCACTATAGAATGGGGCTATGGGAGCCATTAGCAACGCAATAGTCCTTAGGCATTGATACAACGTCTGATAGGCTGCTAGTTTGTCGCTATTCATCTCTCCACCCCAATAGCGCTTACGGTTCAGTCTGACATACCAGTTGCTCAATCGTTCTCCCACAAAATTGCTGATGGCGCGTGCGGCTTTGGTAGGTTCAAAGTCATCAAGGTCAGCACTTACCTCAGCAATCAAGCTATTGAGTTCCGAAATTATCCAGCGGTCAATTTCTGGGCGCTCTGATAGGGGTATCTGTTTTGAATCGGGATCAAATGCGTCCACGTTGGCATATAACGCAAAGAATGAGTAGGTGTTGAACAAGGTGCCAAACAACTTACGTGATACTTCAGCAACTCCTGCCTCATCAAACTTCAAGTTGTCCCATGGCGATGAGTTACTAATCATATACCAACGCACAGCATCGCTACCATAGGTCTCTATTACAGCAAATGGATCCACAGCATTGCCCAAGCGCTTGCTCATCTTGGCGCCATATTTATCGAGCACTAGTCCATTGCTAATCACTGCACGATAAGCTACACTATCAAATGCCATAGTGGCAATTGCATGTAAGGTGAAGAACCAACCTCGGGTTTGGTCAACGCCTTCAGCAATAAAATCGGCAGGGAAACCACGGTGACTATCCACCTCGTCTTTGTTTTCAAATGGATAGTGAAGTTGAGCAAACGGCATAGCTCCGCTATCAAACCATACATCAATCAAGTCTGGCTCGCGATGCATGGGATGACCATTGTCACTCACTAGCACAATCTCATCTACATAGGGGCGGTGCAAGTCTATTTTTTCATAATTAGCTTCGCTATAATCTCCTGGCACAAATCCTTTGTCGCGTAGCGGGTTGCTACTCATTACACCTGCAGCTACTGCGCGGTCAATTTCGTCGTACAACTCCTGAATGCTACCAATGCATTTCTCTTCACCCTCCTCACTGCGCCAGATGGGCAGAGGTGTTCCCCAATAGCGGCTACGACTCAGATTCCAATCATTGAGATTTTCCAACCATTTTCCAAATCGCCCTGTACCAGTATGCTCGGGTTTCCATTTGATGCTATGGTTGAGCTCAACCATACGGTCACGCACCATCGTGTCGCGGATAAACCAACTATCCAATGGATAGTATAGCACTGGTTTGTCGGTGCGCCAACAGTGTGGATAGCTATGCACATGTTTTTCCATCTTGAAGGCTGTGCCTGCTTGTTTCATGCGCATACAGATATATACATTCAAGTCCTCAGCTTTGTTGGCTGCAGTCTCATCATATTTTCCATTCACTGTATATTGTGGGTCGTATGCATTTTTTACCCACCGACCAGCATATTCTTGATATAGTGCTACATCCACCATATTTTTTACGAACTCCTCATCCAAGTCTTCTAGGAGATAATATTTGCCAGTCATATCCACCATAGGGCGTTGTTGTTGCTGTTTGGTGAGCATCATCAATGCTGGTATCCCTGCCGCTTTGGCTACTCGGGCATCGTCAGCGCCAAATGTGGGGGCAATATGCACGATGCCAGTACCATCTTCGGTGGTCACATAATCTCCAGCTATCATGCGGAAACCATCGTCACTCATCTCTAGGTTACCATCGCTTGTACTCTTGCTTGGCTTTACCCATGGCATCAGTTGTGCATAGCTTATTCCCACTAGATCTTTGCCTTTAAAGCGCGCAATCACCTTGTAGGGTAGCACCTTGTTGCCTTCTTGATAGCTATCTAAGGCAATTTCTGCCCCTTCGGCTTTAAAGTATGATGCGAGCAGAGGTTCAGCGAGCAAATAGATGCCTGGTCGGCCACTATAGGGGTTATAGCTCTCTACTGCTACATAATCGATGTGTGGCCCTACGGCTAGTGCGGTATTTGATGGCAATGTCCAAGGCGTGGTGGTCCAAGCTAGAGCATATATGTGTTCAAAGCCAACGTCGGCTGCGCCCAAGATTTGAGCTACTACCGCGTGCTCTGTTCCACTAGTCACAGCAAACTGAGCTGTTACGGTTAAATCTTTCACATCGCGATAGCAGCCTGGCAGATTGAGCTCATGGCTACTCAGACCAGTCCCTGCTGCAGGGCTATAGGGTTGAATGGTATAACCCTTATATAATAGCCCTTGCTTATATAGGCGTGCTAGCAACCACCACAGAGTCTCGATATAGCTGTTTTTAAATGTTATGTAAGCGTCCTCGGTGTCCACCCAATAGCCCATCCGATGAGTTAGGTCGGTCCATTCTTTGGTGTACTTCATCACTTCACGGCGGCAAGTGGCGTTGTATTCCTCTACGCTCACTCGCTTGCCAATGTCTTCCTTAGTGATACCTAGCGTTTTCTCTACGCCTAGCTCCACAGGCAAGCCGTGAGTGTCCCAGCCAGCTTTGCGCAACACTTCATAGCCTTGCATCGTTTTGTAACGACAAAACAAATCTTTGATAGTTCTAGCCATCACGTGGTGGATACCAGGCATGCCATTGGCACTAGGTGGACCCTCATAAAATACCCATCGCTGGCACCCAGCACGCTCTTTCATACTAGTAGCAAATGCGTCTTCAGCGTCCCAGCGTGACAATACTTCTTGATTCACCTCGGGCAGATTCAGCCCACCACCATATTCTCTAAATCGTTTTTCTTTGTTTCGATTCATCTCGCTTGATAGCTATTTAGTTTGTTTATCTTATTTTTCTCTTGGTTTGATAGCCGAATGCTGTTATCTAAAACAAAATATAGCACAGGCGCTGCAAAGTTACAAAATAGTTTGCAACCTTACAACAATAGCTCTCATTGCATCATGGTTTAACCTCTTGAGTCATGTTAGCGTTGGCATATCTAGGATTGCCAGTGACTTCTTCGCCAATAAACGGAGGCCTAATAAATGACTGATTGGGTCTATCAATTTCGAGCTCGGCTATCATAAGCCCTGGATTGGGATGGCTAAAACGGTCAATTTCCCACCTGCTCCCTTGATAGACGACGATATATCGCGTTTTAATCACAATGGGGGGCACGCAGAGGCGTAGCAACCGACGGGCATGTTGCAAGGCGATGGGGTACTCTAATTCAGTGTGGGCGAAGCCTGCACCTTTGATGGTGAGCCTAGCTTGGTGTCTATCAATAATGCGCACGCGCACGATGCGCTGGGGGTCGCGGCTGAGATAGCCTTGCACTATATGGTGCGATTGGCTTACCAGCGGTTGCCAGGACTTATTGCTAACGAGAAATTTACGTTCAATTTCAGAGGGCATAACGATGGGTTATGGTTGATATTGGCTAGCGATAGGCTGGTGGCGCAAAATGGCTTGTAGCAGCGGCTGTAATCGCTTAGCATAATACCAAAATCCTAGATCAGTGAGATGCGCCCCATCAACTGTGCCCTCGTTATCGGGGCCATAGAGGTTTTGGCTATCTATATAATATAGATTGTTGGGATTTTGCTCAAGCAATTGCCGATATTTTTGATACCAAATATGGTTTTTGCGTTGCAGGGTGGCGCGACTCACGGTGTCGTAGCGGGCATAAGAGTAAATTTCATTTTCCACCATAATGATAGGCACTTCGGGGCGAGTATGGCGCAAGATATTGATGAAACTAAGAGTGAGAGAATCGGTCATTTGTTCAGTGTTGTTGCTTAGCGGGTCAATCACAAATGCCGCCACATCGGGTATCGTGGCCATGGCTCTAGCTATACAGTAATCCATGCGACCCTCACCGCTAAAGCCTAGGTTGACGACCTCCACATTGAGCCATCGCTGCAAGATGCTAGTTGCAACCATTCCTGGGCGACAGGCACACCCACCTTGGGTGACGCTCGTGCCATAAAATATGATTTTTCCCTTGTGTTGTGGAGAGTTGAGTTGTGGCTGCGTGATGGTGGCTGTGCTATCAACGCCTATTTCGAGCCATCTGACACCATCATAGAGCGGCAGATAAATCATATATTCATGCATCTGACCATCGAGGTGAGAGACATAAACCTTGTTCTGAATGCTATCTTCGCGGGGGCGTATGGAGCTATCTTTGCGCACGGGGCGAGAGCAGTTAACAAATTGCCAACAGTCGCTGCTATCATCCCAAATATAGAGGTCGGTACCCTTGATACCTGTGTCGGCCATGTGGTTCATGTGCATGTTGGTGAGTAAATTGTAACGCACGGCTATGGTCGTTGAGTTGGTGGCAAAGCGAAAGCCCTTTCCCGCAGTGCATTGCACGAGGTGCCATATCGATTGCCGCAGCGAGTCTTGCAGTGCTAGGGGAATGCGAGCCTCGAGGCTTGGGGCAAAAGCATAGTTAATCATTCGGTAGTTCATAGCATCGACATAGCGTAGCGAATCGGCCGATGTAGCATGGCAGGTCATAGCACTATGCAACAGAATGATGCTCAGCAGGGTGAAGATAGCAGGCTTCATAGGGGTGGGGTAGTGAGGGATTAAATGCAGTTTGTATTGGTCACAATATAGAGAAAAAAATAATGAATGGCAAGCAACTCGCAGTTTTGACTATCAGCGGCGGTGAGTCGCAGAGCGTTTCTTGCCAGTAGTCGCCTTACGGATTTTGGCCTGTTCCAGTCCCATTTGAATGTTTTTGATGAGCGCTTCGCTAGTATAGGTGGCGCCTGTTGCAGCATCAGGCTTTAATGCTTTAGCTTGCTCAATGGTGAGCCCTTGATATTGTTCAAAAACCTTTTTAGCGGCTTTCTGAAAATATTGTGGCGTTTCTTGGTTGTCCAAGGCTTCGATACGCTCGATTTTTCCATTTTCGATGTAGATGTTCAGTGGCGTAGGCCCCTCATAGCCAATCACCTTTTTGGCAATTTCCCCTGTGTAGATAACTTGGGCGTTAGACTTATTACTCGCCCGTTTGGTACGTGCCTGGATGGCTACAGCGCTAGAGGCAATTAGCAGCAGTGCTAGCGCAACGATGAGTGATGGATAACGTTTCATATCTCTCTTCTGATAACTCTTAAATGATATTTTTCTTCTTTTTCTCTCTTTATTGACTATGACAATCAATCGTGCCAAAGGTTTAATGCCCCTCACGCTGGGTCGGGCGCAGCAGTTGAGCCTGCTTGAGCATAAATCCGCTCGGCTTCGGCCAATGTCTCCAATTTACCCACATCAAGCCAACGATAGGGCAGGGTGGGGTGATAACCTCTAATGAGGTGGTTGCCACACACACTGATATAGAATGGGATAATCGAGAATTGGCGACCATGTGTGGTGGCATATTGCTCAAGCAATGGAAAAATGCTAGGTGACATCACATGTACTCCGCCAAAAGCCAATGGTTGCAGTTGCTGAGCCAGCGATGTGGTGAGACTAGGTGGCAACAACTCGCCTGTGCGCTTGTTTTGCCAGCCTCGCAAGCGATGCTGCTGGTCAAAGAGTAAATAGCGTTGAGTGGTGCGTTGCTGGGCTAATACGGTGGCCACTGCGCTCCCCTCGCTGAGATGATAGTGATATAGGGCATTATAGTCGAGGCTGGTGAGGATGTCGGCATTGTGCACTAGAAAAGGCTCCTCGCCATCGAGCCACTGCCGCGCTTGCAGCACTCCTCCGCCAGTGTCGAGCAATAGATCACGCTCATCGCTAATGTGCACTTGGAGACCGAAGTGGTGGTTGCTCTCCACGAAGTCGATGATTTGCTCTCCAAAATGGTGGATGTTGATGGTGATATCCTCAAATCCTGCCGCCGCCACACGCTCAATCACGTGTTGCAATAACGGTTTACCCGCCACTTTGACCAATGCTTTGGGTTGATGGTCGGTGAGCGGGCGCAACCGTGTGCCTAGCCCTGCTGCAAATATAAGCGCTTTCATTGTGTTGAATAACGCTATTCGATGTGGTTAAATGTTTGCTCAATGTTTTGTTCACGGTGGATAAGCTCCACTTTCACATTGAACTTCTGATGGATGTGCTCAGCTGTGTGTTGAGCGCAATAGACCGAGCGATGTTGACCGCCTGTGCAACCAAAACAAATCATCAAGTTGGTGAATCCCCGCTCCATATAGCGCTTGACTGACGCATCGACCAACGCGTAGGTGTGCTCTAGGAACTCCTTGATTTCGCCATCATCTTCTAGAAATTGGATGACTGGCGCATCCAAGCCGTTCATTGACTTAAATTTATCGTATTTGCCTGGATTGTTGACGGCTCGCAAGTCAAACACATAGCCTCCACCATTGCCAGACGCATCGTTGGGTATCCCCTTTTTGTAGGCAAAACTCATTACACGCACCGTGAGCTTGTGGCGTTGCATCTCGTCGGTAAATTGCGATAGTCCCACTAGTCGGCATAGTACTTCGTTGAGGTAGGGGTATTCGACGTAGGGGTGCTGTAGCAAACCACGCAGATTGTTGATAGCAAAGGGCACGCTCTGCATAAAGTATGGCTTTTTCTCAAAGTAGCCTCTGAAGCCATATGCCCCCAATACTTGTAGCGTGCGGAACAATACAAAATGTCGCAGTTGTGAAGCAAAATATTGGTCATCAACGGGCTTATATTTCCTCAAGGTGGCTACATAGTCTTTGATCAGTTCCCGCCGCAGACTATCTGGGAAATTGGCTTTTGCCTGCCACAAGAACGAGGCAACATCATAATAGATGGGACCTTTGCGACCGCCTTGAAAGTCAATGAACCAGGGTTCGCCATGCCGTATCATCACGTTGCGCGACTGGAAATCTCGATACATGAACGTGGCAGACAGACTCCTGAGCAATACATCGGCCATGTGCTCAAAATCATCTTCTAGGCGGTTCTCTTCAAACTCAAGACCTGTCGCTTTGAGGAAGCAATATTTAAAGTAGTTCAAATCCCACAAGATGCTACGACGGTTAAATTCGGGCGTCGGGTAGCATTTAGAGAAGTCAAACCCATCGGCACCCTCGAACTGGAATCTACACAGCGCACGTAGTGATTTTTTCAATAACTCTTTTTCTGCGCTGCTAAACACGCGTGTCTTGCGACCTTTCTCTATCTCATTAAATAAGATGGAGTCGCCCAAGTCTTCTTGCACATAGGCCATGCGGTCGTCACTGCAAGCATACACGGTGGGTACGGGCAACCCTTTTTTCTTAAAATGATTGGCCATATAGAGGAAGGCTTCGTTCTCGCGTCGGTCATCGCCCAACACCCCAACCAACGATTGCTCTCCCGATAATCTGAAGTATCGACGATTACTGCCCGATGCTGGCATCAACACCACATCCTTAGCTTCGCTTCCGACTACTTGTCGGTATAGGACTTTGAGTATGTCTGTATTCATGTTTTGATGATTGCTATTAGATTTAGATGATATGATTTCAACCTAGAACTCGCTGGTGAAATGAAATTGGATTTTAGGAAAATCTTGCTGTGCCATTTGCAAAACATAGCTAGAGTCAGCCAAAAACACATCTCGACCTTCACGGTCTAGAGCCATAAATTGCTGTTTGCGACGTTTGAATGCTGCCAACGCATCGTCATCCTCGCTTTCAATCCAGCACGCTTTATATAGGTGTATGGGCTCCCATCGACATTGAGCTCCATATTCGTGAAGTAGGCGGTATTGAATGACTTCAAATTGTAATTGCCCTACAGTGCCAATAATTTTTCTATTATTAAACTGACTGACAAATAGCTGAGCAACGCCCTCATCCATGAGCTGTTCCACACCTTTGTTCAGTTGTTTAGTCTTCATTGGGTCTGTATTCTCAATGTATTTGAACATCTCTGGCGAAAAGTTGGGCAGCCCTTTGAAGTGTAGTTGCTCTCCTTCGGTGATAGTGTCTCCAATTTTAAAAATTCCATTGTCAGGCAGTCCTACGATATCACCAGGATAGGCATCATCAATAATCTCTTTTTTTTGAGCCATAAATGCCGTAGGGGCACTAAACTTATAACTCTTGCCATTGCGCACATGCCAATAGGTGCCATTGCGATGGAACACCCCAGAGCATATCTTAACAAAAGCGATACAACTGCGATGATTAGGATCCATGTTGGCATGTATCTTAAACACAAAACCAGTAAACCGCTCTTCGCTCGGCACCACTTCACGCTCTACAGCCTGCACTGGTCTAGGAGCAGGAGCAATTCTGACAAAACAATCTAGTAATTCTTTTACACCAAATGTGTTTAGTGCCGAGCCAAAAAACACAGGGGCCAACTGCCCATCTAGGTAGTCTGGCGTGTTGAACTCTGGATAAACGCCATCTATCAACTCAATATCAGCACGCAATTTGTCGGCATCCGATTGCCCTACCGCGTGATCGATAGCCGAGTCGTTGATATCTTTGATTTCTACACGCTCGGTCACGTGCTGCTTATCTGGTTTGAACAGATTGAGGCTACGATCATAGATATCATACACACCCTTAAAGTGGGCACCTATGTTGATGGGCCAACTCAGTGGCCGCACGTTGATTTTTAATTCTTGCTCAAGTTCATCAAGTATATCAAATGGATCTCGCCCTTCACGATCTAGCTTGTTAACAAAGATGATGACAGGAGTATTGCGCATTCGGCATACTTCCATCAGTTTGCGTGTCTGGCTTTCTACACCCTTAGCTACATCTACTACAATGATGACGCTATCCACTGCCGTGAGTGTGCGATAGGTGTCTTCAGCAAAGTCTTGGTGTCCAGGAGTGTCGAGGATATTGATTTTATAATCACCATAGTTAAACCCCATCACCGACGTTGCCACCGATATACCACGTTGTTTTTCTATCTCCATCCAGTCGCTAGTCGCAGTCTTCTTGATTTTGTTTGATTTCACAGCACCAGCTACATGGATAGCCCCACCAAACAGCAACAGCTTTTCGGTCAACGTAGTTTTACCCGCATCTGGGTGAGAAATGATGGCAAATGTGCGACGACGCGCTATTTCGGTTGTCAGAGACATGATGAATCAATAAATCTGTCTTGTGTTTAATTGAACTGCAAAATTAACCCTTTCCTTTCAATTTGGCAAATTTACGAGTAAGTGTGAGCGATGAAAACTTGTTTTCAATAGCCGAGCGAGAGCAAATTATCTAAATGAGATTCACGAAAAAACTCATGTAGGAGCAAGGCTTACTGCGCCCGCCTTGCGAGTGGGGAATTCCTCAACGTTCTAAATAAGTCGTTTTACGACCTCACGCAAACTATCCTCCCAATAAGGAATTGTTACCTCATAAGTGCTTTTAAATTTAGTCTTATCTAGAACGCTATAGCTAGGACGTGTGGCTCTCGTGCGAAACTCATCACTGTGGCAAGGCTCAATGCTGCAACTTGTGATACCTGATAGATGAAAAATAGCTTGAGCAAAATCATACCACGAGATGACACCCTCGTTGCTGTAGTGATAGATGCCGCTGTGCCATTGTGGAGCCTCTAGCACTGTGACTATCGCCCGTGCTAGGTCGTTAGCATTAGTTGGCGTGCCTATTTGATCAAACACAACCTTTATCGCAGATTTTGTGCGTCCTAATTGTAGCATGGTTTTTACAAAATTCTTTCCATACGGAGAATAGAGCCATGACGTGCGTATGATAGTATAATTGTCTTGAAGAACTTCTTGTAATTTTTGCTCGCCAAGCAATTTGGTGGCTCCATACACCGATTGTGGATTGGTGGGGTGTGTTTCATTATAGGGTGTGCAAGCTGTGCCATCAAACACATAGTCTGTACTAATGTGTATCATACGAGCATGATGTTTGGCAGCACTAGTCGCTAGATTTTGCACAGCATCGACATTGAGCTTGGTGGCTAGGATTTCATTATCCTCAGCGGCATCGACGGCGGTCATCGCTGCGCAGTTGATAATCACATCAATTTGTCGCTCAGTTATCAACTGCTCCACGGCTGTAGCATCAGTGATATCTAGGGGGATAATACTCTCGCCTACCACAATATCGCTATAGGTGGGATTGAATAGGGGATGGTTCGCTAGTGCACTGTGCATTTCTTGGCCTAGCTGCCCCATAGCTCCTGTAATGAGTAAATTGGTCATGTTTTATTGATGTTGTTGATTGCTTGAGCGATTTCTTCTATGATTCAAACAGTGGTTTGCTTTCATCTTCTCGATAATATTCTGCCAACATTCCTAGCCATTTAGCTATTTGCTTGGTAGCGTTGATTGTTTCTGGTGTGACTTCTGTGCCACGCAGGTGCAAAACCATTACACCATAGAGTGCGTTAAATCCCGTTTCCAATTCTCCCACTCGGTGACTCTCAGGTTGCTTGGCTCGCAACTCAACAATCAGTGGCAGCACCTGATAATATTGAGCTTGATAGGTTGCAAATTTTTCAGGGTGAGCTAGCAGTTGCAGGTGCAGGTCTCTTAAACGTATCAGCACATTTTTACATATCTGTATATGTCCTTCCCTTTCTACATGCTCTTGTCTCATCATCATGATCAAACCTTCATACCATTCTCTTATTTCACAGCGCGTATCTTCATCGACTTGATACTGAGATATGATTTGACGATTGATTTCCTCTATATCTAAGTGGCATGCTCTTATCAGGTCCTCAATTTGCCACATATAGAGTAGATATTCGGCAATGTTGTCTTTTCTTTTTTGCTTAGCCGCAATCATTGATTAGTTGTTTGTAGATGTAACTATTTTTATGGCTAGTCATTTATTTTATCCTTGCTGGCTGATGGTGCGCAGGCGCGACTCATCGATGATGCGTATGCGGCGGCCGTCCACCGTGATGAGGCGCTCTTGAGCAAACGATGATAGGGTGCGTATGGCGTTGGCGGTGGTCATGTTCGATAGGTTGGCAATATCTTCGCGAGCCATGCAGATGCGCAGCGTCTGCCCATCTTCTTCAAAGCCATAGTTGTCGAGCATCATACATAGGGCTTCAGCCAAGCGCCCGCGCAGGTGCTTCTGTGTGAGCGTCACCATCTTGGTGTCGCTACCACCCAGATGTCTCGACAGCTCGTGGATAAAGAACCAAGCTAACTGGCGATTGCGGTCGATGAGCTCCTTGACCACCGTCATCGGCACTACGCCCACCTGCACCGCCTCGATGGCACTGGCGCTGCTCACATAGCGCTCCCCCGCGAACCATGCCCGATAACCGAAATATTGTATGGGCCGATAGAGGCGCAAAATCTGTGGCTTGCCACCGATGCCGCTTTTGTGTAGTTTTACTTTGCCACGCAACAGGCACCATAGTTGATGAGGTGCCTCGCCCTCAGTGTATAGTAGTTCACCTCGCCCATAGGATTGTATTGCAAAGTTGGATGCAATCAAGTGCTTCTCGTCGCCATTGAGCACCGTCCATATAGCCGACAGGTCATCACTGATGATGCGCTTTAGTTCACTTTTGCTCACCATGTAATTTCCAATTTAGAGAATTCGTCTTCACCACATCATTCACATTGCTGATGCCTGCTTATCGAGATAGCTACACATCAATCATAGAGATGTTGTGGAACTCCTACAATTCTCATCTTGTGTTGCTTGATGAAACGGAGAATCTCCTCACGCTCCTCGCTGGGCTTCACGTCGCGCTCGATGCGTTGCAAGGCGTTATAGACGCTCGTGCTGCTCTCATAGATGTGGCGATAGCTCTTGGCAATGTCGTCGATGGTCTCTTCGCTCATCATCTTGCTTTGGCGCATAAGCATCGCATTGACTCCGCAATAGGAGGCTGGGTTGTGAGCCATGACGGTGAAAGGCGGTACATTGCCATGAATGCGTGTTCCCCCTTTGACCATCACCCATTTGCCCACATGGCTACCCGCATTGACGATGCTATTGCTCGAGAGCAGGGTGAAGCTATCGATGAGAGCATCAAAAGCTACTTGAGCGCCATTGCCAATCACGCAACGGTCGCAGATGGTAGCATCGTGCATGATATGGCTCTCGGCCATGATATAGACGTGATTGCCAATGCGAGTGCCGCCCTCTGGAGCTATGCCGCGATTGATGATGGTGTGTTCGCGAACGATACATTCATCTCCAATATAGCAAAAACCTGGTGTGCCTGGTTTCCAGCGGAAATCTTGAGGCTCGGCACCAATGATGGCACCATTAAAAATTTTTACATTTTTGCCGATGCGAGAGCCTGTGAGAATGCTGACATACGGATAAATCGTTGTGCCATCACCAATCTCAGTGTTTTTACTGATAAAAGCAAAAGGATGTATGGTGACATTCTGCCCAATCTTGGCATCAGGGTCGATATGTGCTAAAGGACTAATCATAATAAAAATAGTGGTGTCGTATTGAAATCTTATAGTTCTAGTAGAGTGAGTGTGCGACAATGATTGATTTATCGTCCTCCACCGAGTGATTGATAGAGGTTGATGATGTTGAGGTTGCGGTTGAGTTTGATGGTCTCGAGTTGTATTTGAGCAGCAAGTAGCGATTGTTGAGCCGTAATGACCTCGAGATAGGTCGTCGTTGATAGGTTCATCAAGTCGTGGTTATATTCTACAGCGTGAGCCAAGTTCTGCTCCTGTAGGGTGACAGCCTCTTGCTTTTCTTGATAAGCTTTGATATAAGCCAAATTGTCGTTAACCTCAGCACTAGCGTTGAGAATGGCATATTGGAAACTATTCAAGGCTTGTTGCTGTTGCAATTTGGCCGCTTTCAAAGTAGCTATGTTTTGTCCACGATTGAAGAGGGGCTGCGCTAGTGAACCAGCTAGATTGAAGAGCCATTGAGCGGGGTTAACCACCGATGAGCCTAGCAGTGTGCCATAGGCCCCTGTGCCCGTGATGGTGAGTTTGGGGTAGAAGTTGGCGCGGGCGATGTTGGTGGCATAGTAGGCTTGAGCAAAGGTTTGCTCTGCCGACCGCACATCTGGTCGAGTGGCTAGGTAGCTCATGGGCACCCCACCTTGAATTGAGACGGGCAACGATAGTTGAGAGGCGGAGTTAACGGCCCACGCTTGAGGAGGTTCGCTGAGTAGCAGCGACATCGTGTTGTTGGCGCTATTGATGCCTAGCTTGATATCAGGAATAGAGGCCTGCACGCTATAGTAGTTGGCTTGTGATTGCACAACGGCCACCTCGGTATATCGACCAGCCTCCTTCATGTCCTTCATCATCTGTACACTCTCGCCCCACAAAATGGAGGTCTCGTTGTAGATGGCCAGTTGGTTGTGGAGTGACACGAGTTGATAGTAGCAACTAGCCACTGCAGCGATAATCTGACTTTGTACCGCTTGCCGATAGGCTTCGCTCTGCAGCAAGGCGCTTTGTTTGCTACGCTTAGCGTTGGTGAGCTGTCCAAAAACATCAATTTGCCAACTCACACTCAAGGGCAGTTGCCAACCCCAATCAAAGCCTGATGACCCATATTTCACGCCAGCGCCATTGGGTGAGAACGTGAGCGAAGGCAGATAGGCGAGCTTGGCGCCTTGCAGCTGTGCTTCGGCAATATCCACATTGAGCTTAGCGTTTTGCAAATCCACATTGTTGGCGAGCGCTCGTTCGATATAGCCTTGTAATAGGGGGTCGGTGAACACCTCGCGCCAACCGAGATTGCCCAAGGCGTTGCTATCTTGTGGTGCGTTGAGAGCGGTGGCATAGTCGTCGATGATATCGACATTGGTGGGCGTTTGGTAGGGTTTAAATAGTCCGCAACTGCCCATAGTCAAGGCTATCACCAAGGCTATGGTCATAACGCTACTGCGTGATGATAATATGATAATAGAGTTGTTTCTCATTGTTGTTCTGGAATTTGGGGTGAATATTGAGCCACCTCGCGTTGTAGCTCGCTGTTGTCGGTGTCACGCCATTTGAGTGGCTTGATTTTCTCTTGGATGCCTTCAAATATCACAAATAGAGCAGGCACCACAAGCACTTGCAGTACCATACCGATGAGCATGCCCCCGACGGCACCAGTACCTAGTGCACGGTTGCCATTAGCGCCCACGCCACTAGCAAACATCATCGGCAACAGGCCGATAATCATCGCCAACGAGGTCATCAAGATGGGGCGTAAACGAGCCGAAGCGCCAGCCACAGCGGCTCCAGCAATGCTCATGCCTGTTTTGCGGCGCTCTAGGGCAAACTGGATAATCAGAATGGCATTCTTGGCGAGCAAACCGATGAGCATGATAAGGGCGATTTTTAGATAGATATTGTTAGAGACCCCAAAAATCTTGGCAAACAAGAAGGTGCCCATCAAGCCAAATGGAATCGATAGGATAACGGCCAATGGTAGCACGTAGCTCTCATATTGTGCACTCAAAATCAGGTAAACAAACACCAAGCATAGCAAGAAGATAAAGGCGGTGCTACTTGACGAGGTCTCCTCGCGAGATAGGCCAGAATAGTCGAACGTGTAGCCCTGTGGCAACGATTGAGCGGCCACCTCTTCGACA
>Ga0181612_103190_pt1 | contig 27116 bp, 10 predicted proteins | sample HoacroProtozoa21_FD_119630 | JGI IMG/M metagenome (GOLD analysis project Ga0181612, IMG submission 119630) | Hoatzin crop microbial communities from Cojedes, Venezuel. Combined Assembly of Gp0051906, Gp0051904, Gp0051908
CATGACCCCCAGGGCCTTTTCTGCAAAACTGTTTCCCAGCTGGGCAGCCCCCCAGTATGTACTGGTGCACGGGGTTGTTTCTCCCCAGGTGCAGAACTTTGCACTTCCCTTTGTTGATCTTCATGAGGTTCCTATCAGCCCGTTTCTCCAGCCTCTCCAGGTCCTACTGGATGGCAGTGCAACCCCCTGGCATATCAGCTACTCGTTACAGTTTTGTGTCAATGGCAAACTTGCTGAGGGTACACCCTACCCCATCATCCACATGAACACATTAAAACACAAAATACTATTCCACAAATTATGATTTTGCTAACAATGCGTACCATAAGGAACAACCCAAATGGATAGATTCAATTTAATCTCAGGATAAATAGGATTGTAACAATATGCAGTTCTGACACTGAAATAATTCTGACTTGTATATGGAAATGCATGGAAAAGAATTATGCCAAGGAACATACATATATATTCTTTTATATACATACATAAATGAAAAGTAAATGGCATCAGGAAAATCTACCCATCAGGCCACATTCAGCTTTAGATATCTGTACCTCCCATTCAGTATCTCTCTTCTCAATTTAGCATCATCTTATGCCTATCTCCAATTCCCTGACATACTTTATTTCTAGTACAACAGAATAGGTGAGGGGAAGGTATTAAATAAAATTAAGTTAATATTGTTGAACAAGTTTATTTGCACACTGAAGCAGTACTTGTGAAAAATTAGTTTAGGCTTATAGTTAAAATCTGGTTTGTGACTAATGAAATCTGTTTCTGGTGAAAGAAGGATTAGTAAATTACTACTGCAGAAAATTGATGGTGCTTTGCAGAAAACTGTTATGGTTGTGAGTGTGATGAGGGAAAACAGCTTTAAACCTGAAACTATGTTTTAATGTCATATGAACCTAATTTTTCTGGCAGTCATGTCTCATACAAGTTAAAAAAAAAATCTTCTGAAAATGTCTGAAAAAGTCCTATATGCATATATATATAAAAATGTCCTATAATCCACACAATTTAGGTTTTCACAACTGAACAAACAATTCCTATCCTTTTTCCCAAGAGAATAAAAAGACCAGTAATTCCTTATACCATTTTTTTCTATTAACTACACTCATTTCTTTATAAAAGACAATATATCTTGTTTAGGCAATCACGAAGCAAAATTAAGGAGTTCATATATAAAGCAATTTCTGAGCAATCAACATGCAATAGTCAGGCTATTCATCACAGTCCCCAACCACAGGAAAAATTTGTTTTCATTGAGACGTGAATACCAAGTTAATGATAGGGGTTTGAAAAGAAGGTACTGAAGAGACACGAAAAAATGACTCTAAACTAACAGAAGATGACCTGACTAATTCTAAAGCTAATTTTTTTACAAAAACTGAGCTTATTACATACTGCAATATTTTTTAAAGCTGATTTAGAAGGTTTGCATTACACATTTCTTAAATGAGTTTCTACTCTAATTTAAAGAGGATGTTTAGCTCTTCCAAATTTAAGGAGGAGAAGCTGAAAACCCAGGGATCCAGCGACATTTCAACAGAAGCCAAAACAGAAGAGACTGTCCCACAGCTCCTGTCAGTGATGTACCTGCTACCACCATGAACAGCGACACTGCCAACATGACAGCCACCACCCAGCACGGCAGCTGGTGAAAGCCGTTTTGGATTTTGTATATAGAAGACAGCTGAGAACGAGGAAATAATTTCCTTTTGTTTCCTGTTTACGCAGCCCACCACAATGAGATTTAGATCCAGGACCGGCATTACATCACAATTATTCTTATTAATAGAATAATACTAATAAATGTCCATTCCTTGTGTGAAAGGGGAATTTTTTAAAGAAAATGGACAGAAAGAAGGTGAGACTATTGATAGAGTGGGAACAGAAAAAGGCTTATCTGACAGCAGAAAAACAATAAAGACAGATGTTATGTGATAAAATAGGTTCAGACCACAGACATAGAGAAACAGGAAAAAAATACCCGTCTAGCAAGCACACAAACACTATGTGATTTCTTCAGAAGAGTTTAGCATATGATAACTATCGTATTAGAAAAAGAAGATATGTAACTACAAGCAGTATAATGATGCTTAAACCACAGCAATTACCAATACTGTATTTACAGAGACAAGGGATGATTCAAAGGAAAACAAAATAATAAAAAAGGATTTTTCTTTTTTACACTAAACTTCTACCAACTTCTACCCAGAAGATTAAAGAGACCTTCATTTTGGAAGACGAAATGACTGATGAAGACAGAAAAGTCTTCTGGTTTTTCTGCTTCTGAATAATGGAATTCTTCACTAAGAGAAATAATGTGTACAGAATATGGGACCATATTACAGAAATGTGGAATTAGAACATAAAATTTAAATTGGTTAAACTTTGCTCTGAAAATTTCCTTGATGACTACGAGGTACCAACAGATCATTTTGACTAAGGTGACAGAAGATCATCTTGGCAGATGGAACTCAATGGTACAAATGTCTTTACACTTGGCATATCTGAAATAAAAACAAAACCACAGCCCTAATTAAACTTAAAAACCTAAATTACATTTTTTTAATGTACCACCCTCAATTGTATAAAAAATAATATTATCTATGTTCTTGATCTCAAATAATTTTCATCCAGTTGAAGGCTCTCCACAAGGTATTTTATATGCATTTCATACCAGCTATTCTAGGAGAAAGAATGATGAAACAGAGCAACAGTTTACACTGTCAAGCAGCAAGACTGTCAACATTCATGAAAACCAAAGCAGACAAGGACATAAGAAGTATGTTTTCTCTGAAAGTCATATTTGGTAGAAATACCATGCTCCTCAGCTTATCAAGCACATTCTTCCAAGCTGCAGTTTAACTAACCTCAAAAACTTAATTCCACCACTACATAGTTTAACAGTTAAAATTAAATTGGATTGCTACCATATTTCAATTAAAAAATTGCAATCAAATTATAATACTTCATATCAATCCTTGTAATACTTAATAATTCTTCTCGATATTTCTATGTCTTTCCTTCACTTCCATTAGTCTCTCCAGGACAAAAGTAATCTCAGTGTACAACCTGTAGTTGTCTCCACTGCAGTTCTCTTCCTGAAGCCTCTTAGCTCTAACCTCAGTATGAGTTTCTGTCTCTCTTTTGAGTTCTAGCATGCAGTTCTGAATCTCTTTCAACAAGTTTGTTATCTTCTCAGAGCACAGTAATAGCCCAGTGCAGCAACAACCTGCATACTACCAGGTTCTGAAAACAGAGAGAAGCTGCTACAGAGCTCAATGACTTTTCTACCTGGAAATGTCCAAGTCATATTTCAAAGGACATCAATCTTTCTTGTATGTTACCTATTACTATTCGGGTTACAAGTACAAAAAATCCCAGGGACAATCTTAACAGCATCAAACATTAAGCAACATCCACACTACTTGTTTCAGACATATAATTCAATGCAGTAATAGAACAAAATAAAAAATCTTTGTGATTAAACTCTATAAAACCAGGGAGATAATTAAAAATATATCACACAGTGTTTGACTGAATAATATTCAATAGATTGATTCAATCTTCTCTACTCACATGATGAATGAAATGAGGGCCGCTCTCTTTTAATGAGAGATGGATCATCACCTTTATGAGAAAGTCATAGGAAATACTTCTAGTATGCCTCCTGGAACAGGGTAATTCAGCATACACACAAGCATGGTGAAAATCTAAGGAAAGTTTTGGTTAATGGAAAATAACCCATTAAGTAGCAGCTCATCAACCACAGCTAGAGATGCTATGTATTATTATTTACTATAATCTGACATCCTTCAGAATCTTTTATACTCAGTTGAGACCAAAGTGTGCCGTTCACTAATAAAATACACAGAACCGAAGTAAAACCACATGGAACACTTCTCTGATTTTGCCATGATGACCGAAAGCTGAGGTTAGTATTACTTGAAGAAAAAGCAGAAAAATCTCTGAGGAACTAATATAGTTTTATAAAAATAAATGGCAAACTCCCCTCCTGCATGAGTAATACAAACTACACTAAGTTAATGCAGTCATGCCTTAAAATCCCAGTAGCAATTTTGATTAACTTCAGGACTACGATTTATTTTATTACACTGATAGCAGGGTAAAAAAAAAAGTTATGCTTATCTGATGAATAAGCAGTTGCTGAGCATCTCTTTAGACTCCTGGAACTTTTACTGAAAAGAAATAGTTTAACTAAGCTTCTGTATATCCTGATGGACACAGTTATCTTTGGTCAGGGATTAATCAAATATTATCTCTTTCAGCACTGGGATATTTGGCAGTTAACTCCCCAAAATATCTGAGGCCTTATAAAAGCACAAGGGCAGTACAACTGTTTAATAAAAATACACTGGACACAGTTCCAGGAAATACATAGTACACTGCATCTGCTAAAGGTCATGTGAGTGTTTGAAATGGAAGGTATAAAACCACATTTTTAGTGCCTTTCCTACATGAATTATAATCATTAATAATGTCCAACACGAATCAAATGAAAAGGCAAGTCAAACACGTCCATAAACTTCCCAACTATAGCATAATGATATGCTTTTCTTTCTATACTAGTGAGAACTGTGATCTGTCCAGGGCAAAACAAGGTAAGTTTAAGTTTTTCCTCAGATCAAATATCTATTTTAACATTTGCTGAAAGCATGTTAGTACATACAAAGACAGAGTAGAGTGTACTTACACAGACACCAAAAAACCACACCACCGAAACAAAAAATACCAGGAGAAACAGAAAAGGAATGAAAGCTATCTCTTAATTTTCAGAACATAACATAGCTTCCTCTTCTTTGAGAAAAGACTTCTTTGTATCACTTGGTAAATCGTGTTTTCATCATGTTGACTCGGATATGATTTTGACTGACAACTAATAAATTATTGACACATTGGGATTAACGTAGGTTAAGAAAAAAATCAAGCAAGATAAAGATAGGTTTGTTTGTAAATTTTGTAGTCTGACATTTAATCCCCCAATATACCCAGCCACGGATTCAGCTGCAGAGGATGCACAAATCCAGAGAGCTCTCCAAAACCCATACGGTGATTCCACGAAGCAAACAAAGGTATGAGTGGATAAACGGGTAACCTCTCCACCACACAGAATGGAATGACTTAAGGGAAGGACATGAAACTGGTAAAAACAAAGGGCCTGTAACAATCCCTCCAAAGCAGACACTACTTGTATTTTCTCTCTTCTCTCTCCCTCCTTCCCCGCCTTCTTTGATGTGCTTCATGAATAAAAGGCTGTCACTAAAGAATGATCTGCTGCTTGTTATGCTTGATTAGCATGTGGACCCACCCTTATTTACTCAATGCATGTCTTCAGACAAAGCAATCCCTTTAATTTCCTCCATTCCTTCATAACTGGAAAGAACCTATTCATAACAGGATATGAAATAAAATCAAAGATAAATAATGGCTGATATTTCTAAAGTCATCGATACCACCCTAATGCCCCAACCTCTCCAGAAAATGAGCATCCAAACACCTAGATGACTTTAAAAAATGCTACTTAGTGATTATCTGTGACTTACAGATCCTGAGAAGCAGGAAATATGCTTGTGAAGAAGGGGGCAGGACACTAGCAATTATCAATAAAAATATTGATTTGGCTGGCGAAAAAAAAAGTTCCTGTCATATTTTCTTGATTAAATCACTACTTTGGGAACTTCAGTTAACCTACTTAAAAATAAAATGCCGTTCAAATTGTGTCTGCAGGTCAACTGCCTTTTACAAAAACAATATTAATATTCACCTTATGAGGTCAAGTAAAACATTCTCCTTAACAATATTTTCAGGTCAAAGACGTAACTTTGCTGTTGAAAATTCATAACACTCAGTTATATTCTACCAGTAGCAGCATATTGAATATGAAAGTTTATTTTATCTACATGATTAAACCAGAAACAGAAATGACAGTAAACACTGATTAATTCCTAAATATTTCACAGAACTAAGACTGCAACGATATCATTAGTCAAAACGAATTCAACAATGCCTTTAGCCAATTCTGAATGCTTTCTATTCCTAAGAAAAAAGACACAAAACCCAACTTTCAGAACAGAAGGTTCTAGCAATTTATCAGTTCCCTGAGCAGCAGGGCAAAATAGTCAATCCAATTAAAGAGTATGTACTAGACCAATTGTATTATCGTTCCTCGTGGAGCGAAGGGCTCTAAGTGTCAACAAACTGGCAGTGAAAGAAGAGTCAATTGTTAAAATACGAATTTCATTTGTTTTTAAAATGTTCAGACAAAACTTACAAAGCTGAAAAATGGACCAGTTTAATCCTTCATTTTTGAAGCCCATTAACTGCTTTCTAGCAATCACTGTTTAGTTGTATGAAACTTTTTTTTTTAAAATTGTGAATTATTGGTCCTTCTTAACAGCTTCCGAGACAACTGTAAACACTCTTCATCCACATTACCATTTTCCCTCTACTGTTCCTAAGAATGGCTGGTAGGGCACCTGTCTGTCATATCACGAGAAGGATGATTTCATACCTTTACTAAGATGACACGAGTGGAGTCACTTCACTTTTGCTCATACAAACTACTCACATCAAAAGAAGGAAGAAAAAGATATTGAAAAAAGAAAATTGTATCTCAGAAAACATAACAAAAGCACAGCAAGTACAGCAGATGGGACATACCTGCTTCCTCAAAGGAGTATCAAACCTATCCAGGTACATGTTTATATAATTTACTTTTAAAATCTCTAATTTTAGAGATTTCAGAAACTACCTGTGCCACCTTTCCTTTTAGCATGTCTGGACTAAATACCACTTACTGATATTTAGGCCAATTTCTTTTTCTACCCCTCTTTCTCCTTACCCTATCAGCAGTCAGACATCTTCAGCTGCTTGACTACAGTATCACCCCTTAAATCTTCCCTACATGAGACTAGCAAATGAAATCATTTCAGTATTTCCTCAAGTCATTTTTTCTAGACCTCTTTGCAATTTTTACTATCCTCTCAACTCTCAAGTTGAAACTAGAAACAGCTGAGTAAAGGACTGCTTTACAAGTTTCACTTAAAACACTGATTAGATAACTAATCCTGTTTTATGTCTTTGAATTAGTTTTCATTTTGTTCCCTTTGTACCCTGAGTTACTGTTTGAACAATATTAACACAAGTGTCAGCTTATCAATACAATTTAAAAAGTATAATATTACTTGGTATGATCTTTTAAATAACAACTTGCTTTTGCTTCATTGTAAGTTTAAAAACTTAATTAATATTATATATCATTAATAAAAATGCCTCTGCAAACTCCAGAAATGTTATTGCACTGATGTACCATTCACCACCAAGTTTCTTCTGATTAGAAAACACAATTAACTTTAGCACACCTGCTATCACACCTTTAGTAAATTGGCACTACTGTATCTTTTACATGCTTCAATTTAAATTGAAAATATCAAAATAAAAAAATTCCTTCCTCCATAATTTGCTTGATTTCATCACACTGACTGAGGTTAAACACAGGTAATGTGAAACAAACGTAATGTTTAAATATCGTGAAAATCAGTTTAAAAAATATGAGTAAGAATTTAAGCAGTAGGGTATATCTTATAAATTAAAATTCACACACAAAGCAATTCATCCCTAGTGAGTGCAGCCCCAGCAACTCCATGTTCATGCTAATGGAGAGAGCATGTAAGTGGACCTGAACAGAGACTGATGGTTTAATATCATAGTATCATGCTGTTTATCATTGTGAATCATAAGCTACATGAAAGCATACCACAGATGAAACTCCACTTCATGATCTGATTGAGCATTTGTAAATTCAGGAGTATACATTCACATTGGTAGTAGTATGATAAGGATTCCACACAACGCAACTGCACACACTGTTTTCCACTAACTGCTTTAAAATATTAAATTCTGTCATACTAGAATATCATTCAAACTTGTCATTCAAATGAGATCAGTTCATTAATTAATGTTAAATTTTCATGCCATTTTTTTTTTCCTTTTGTAAAATATCGTATGTCCTAGCTCTTTTACATTTGGCTGCTACAACAGGTATAGAATAATCACCACTAAAGCAAATTCTTCAAACTACACCAGGCAAGCATAAAGGAAAACACAAACGCAATGTTAGGCATCTTAATGGAGTAACCAAAATTGTAACGATAACAATTGTACTGTGCAATTTAATCTTCTAACTGCAAAACGATGTCTTGACAGACTAATAACTATATACTGTACTGTCACTCTACTCAAAGACAGATTGAAACTGAAGGTGAAGAACCATTACAGTGGCCAGGAGGGGAACAGAAAATGAATCTTACCAAAGGCAAAGAATAGAGCTTGTTTAGCCAAGTAAATCAAAGGCTGATAGGGAATGTGATTGCTGTGTATAAATACACAAAAAGGGGTAAATACCAGGAAGAATGAAGAGCTACTGAAATCATAGAAAATGACTGCACAGTAAAAAATATACATAAAATGAACTATTACATTTGTTGAAATAAGGGCGCTCTCTTAAAATATTTTAAATTCAGTAGTGAGGAAATTTGCTTTTTAAAATGGATGGATGCGTTTATGAAAATGTTTGCTTGCAACGTCAGGTAACATCATCTTGATGATGGAAAATGTTCCTGCCGGCCCTAAGCCTATGTTTCTAAGATGTCAGAAGACCACTTTAATGTTCCACGTGCATTTGCAAGACTTGGAGCTCAGCACATAAAACTTGCAGCCCTTCACTTTTTGTAAATTGCTATACTCATCAGCAGTTAGTAAAAAATAAGTAAAATTTATTTTAATGAAAAGATTAATAATGGAATCAAATCTTGGATAGAATCATGCTTAGTATGCATGAAAAACAAGGACTGAAAAGTTATTGTATTAAACACCTAATTTAAGACACTGTTCAGCTCACAGTAATTGACGAATATGTCTTTTAAATATGCGCACTTCATAAGAAGAGTCAAAATTAGACCAAAGACGACAAGGGACTGTCAAAAGAACAGGCTGATTATATTCATGTTCAAGATGTTTTCAAGTAGCCCTTATTGATATGAACTCTAAATAAAATTCGAAGGAAGTGGATGTAAAGAGACGAGTATCAGTCTTTACAATGAAACAAAGACAAGATCAAGCATATTAGATTAGTGTAATTTTTCCAGCTCCTCAGGATGCCTCTTCTAGTTAAAATGGAGAAGTGAATTGATTACTTTGCAAATAATACAGCTGCAATTGATTTTTTACCACCACTACCCTTACCACAGATGAATAGAGCTTTAAAAAGGATTTTCAAAACAAATGAAGTTCTGTGGTTAATGCCCACAGAATATAAACAAAGCATTATTAGTTCAGGAAAAAAAAAATATCGGTGTAATCATTCTACAAAAAAAGTTTTATCAGCTTCCAGTAGTTAATACAAGTGTGATGCGAATGAAATAACTTTTCATCTTTTCTAATACCCAAAGAGAAGGCAACAGCTAAGGAAAAATCTGTTCTTACTGATGCACATGGGACTTAACCACAAGAGTATTAATATACCTGTTATTTAGGGCAGAACACACATCTTTTGCTGTATCCTCACTGAAGAGCTGACACAATCACTTCGAAGAATGCCACTGGATGCCTTCACTTTGGCATGGACACAGTGATACCGCTACACCATGATCACGTTAATGAGTGATGCTCATCCTCAATGAAAAAGCAGAGCCAAAAAGTTCCTTTTAAACCTTTTGAATATACTTGTTATGAATACTTTCTCCACTGACATCCCGCCACCAACTCTGCAAAGTGTAACAGTAATAATTAAAAATTGTAAAGCTTCCACCCCTTACTTTTCAGTTTAAATGCTGCGTCACACGTCCTATTTTTTATCCTTGCTGCTACTGGAGACATGTACTTCATCCTCGCTTTTCCCAATCTCTATTGTGTACACACAAGCGCTGTCAGATTTTCAATACAGGAATGTATATTTAAATAAACATTTGACAGAAAGAGGGAAAAAACCCCCAGAGTTTAACAAGGACAATGATTATGTGACACAGGAAAGATATCAGTTGAAAAGAAAGGTTAAACTGGAAAGGCACTTCTTATGTTATGCTCTGTGCAAGGGATGTGGCTTGCAACTAGAAGCGGTACAAAGTTCCCTCCATGGTAAAAGTTACAAGTTTCTCAGGTGTTTCTTTGGAGAGAAACATCTGATCATACCACTTTCTAGCATCACATGTTAATTCACCTATGCAGGCATGCTAAGCAATTTATGGTCATGAAAGAACCCACTTGCTGGGAGAGCAACTCCAAAAGGGAAAAATTAAGATCCAACAAGATAAAATCTAAAAACACATTTAGCTCGGAAAATGCTGTTCACACATTTTGGTTTTATGATTATTAGAATTAGCGTCTACAAAAGCCACATCACATTCGATCTTAGGAGACTCTCCAGACGCCGTTTAAGTAACACTTTTTTTTCTTCAAGAAGGCAGATATAAATATGGAGTTCAAAATCCCTAACAGCTGGATAAATACCAAAATAAACTATCTTGTATTTACATTATACAACTCATTATTTTAAATAATGACCGCAAGATTTATAACAGTTTTCATTATTTCTAAATCCTTGGGGTTGGAGGGACTTTCATGGAGAACGCACTGCATTGCACTGAATTCCTGGGATTGCTCTTAACCTCTTCCGTAAATTCATTGAGCTCACAGTTTATCACATAGTAATAAGTCATTAACTTTGAATGTCTTAAGGAGAGGGCAAAGAGGGGATCTTATCGCTGTCTCCAACGACCTGATAGGTGGGTTGCAGAGAAAATAGAGTCAGAGTTTTCTCAGAGGTGCACAGAAAGAGGCTTAGATACAATGGACATAAACTGCAACATGACATACAAGTGAAAAAATGAACTGGACAAGGATCTGAGCAATTGGCCCTGCTCTGAGCAGGGGGTTGGACTGGAGACCTTCAGAGGTTCTTCCAGCATAAACTATTGTGTGTTTCCCAGACTCAGAACTTCTGTATCCACGGCAAGCAAATTTTGTGCTATATTTATATTAATTTGATCAAGAAACCCAGTATGAAACACTACCATTAAAGATAATTAATACAATAACTTTGTTATCAGTGAAAATTAGTAATTTCTACAAAACTCACATATGAACACAGCAGAGAATTTCTCAGACACTAGCACTGAGAATAAATCAGAAATAAAATTACGTTAAATGAAAACAATTCAAAGCCTGCACAAAGATGCTATTATGAGACAAAGGAGTAATGATGATTCTATATACACACAAACAGCTTTTATTTCACTCATTTGAGAATATCTGACAGCTTGAATGGTTTTTCACTACCTGGACTGGTAGTTAATATGGCAATTTTAACAAGACTGCAATCTGTAACAATGTCAGTCTTGCGTATTTTTCTTGTCACAGTAACGAATAAAAATAAAAGAAAAAGACAAGAAAGTAAAATTAGGACATCATGACACAAGAAGAAAAGAGGAAGGAAAGAAAGGCAGATTCACTTCCCCTCTTTTTTTGTAAGGTATGTTCATCAAAGGGTAACAGAACAAAAGATTAGAACCATGAATAAAGTTCAAATAAGATAAATACTAATGTAGGAATAGAATAGAAAAATTTGTAGAGCATATTAGCCTAAAAATTCATTTTATCAACTTTAAGAACATATGTGTTCAACACAAGTATTCGATAACCATTCTCACCAGAGATGACTACTCTCCAATTCATGCCTTCACAGATCATTTCCTAACCCACTCTCAACAACATCCATAGCAATACAACGCAAGTAACAGAACTTCTATTCCTCGATATTTCGCTGTTCATACATACAAAGAGACTGTAGTAATCCTTCCGGTAAAAGCACCATTTTGAGAAACTAGAATACCACCAAACCAACATGGCACATATTAAACTTTAACTAAAGTGAAATGTAACTTCAAATAGAGATTTGCATTTGTACAAATGTATTTCTAATGCAAGGCACCGCAAGAATCTTGGATCTTCATTTTCTAGTGTATTTAAAGCTTGTGTCAATAACTGGCAAGAAAACATTATCATTATTAATGTATTTTTATTTGGCATGCTGAAGGAAGAAAGTGAAAATAATAGGTCACTTTTACCAAGCCATTTGTACAGGAGGATAAGGGGAAGGTAAAAGTAATAAAAATTGTCTTTGATAGTACATATGTGGAATCAAAGAATGAAGATCATTCTCAAGGATGCTATTCTGGACTCAGTGACACTGAAAAACATTCGGGCTTATGGCAGATAATCAGTAAATTCCCAATGCTGTGATGAAAGGGCTATGGTAATCCTGGATGTATAGAGGAAAATACTGAATGTAGCGAAAAGTGTGGATTGGAGTCACAAGAAGAAGGAGCAGGAAAGGTGGTACTAAGGTTGCTCTGCTTCCTTCAGCAGCACAGTGTGGCCAACGGGGCAGCTGCTGAAAAGCACCCTTTTTCTGCCCCCTCAAGCACATCATTAGCTCTATATCTGAAATCAATGTAATCACACTTGGAAAAGCATATCCAGTTCTGGCATCCATAATTCCCAAAGGATACTGAAATGCCACAAGAATGACAGTAAGACTGGAGAAAAACTGAAGAAAAGGTGATGGAGTACACGGCAAGTATTTACAACAGCAGCACATCCTTTATAGGAGGAAGCTCTTCTTTCTAGCATAAAACTATATTTCAAGACTAGCCCATGGAAAGCTACACTTGCCATGAATCACATGTTTTTAAACAGCGGCAATAATTAACAGTCAGAACTGTTTAGTAGGAGTCTAGTGCATATCCCATTTCTAGAAATACTTACATCAAGATTGGATCTTTTTTTTTTTTTTTTAAATATACGGTCTAGTTCAAACAGCAATTAATTTGTGGAAGCCTATGCTTTAGTTTATGTCTCATTTCAGATTATATGATCACAGCAGCCCCTTCTGGATTTATCATCTATGAGATATAACACTAAGGTAGCAATGAAATCAAGTGCTTACATGAAAAAGTAATGACAAGTAACTAATGTACTTAAAGCCAGATTTTAAAAAAAGCAGATGACCTGCAAGCTTTCCCCCCTCTTGTTTGATACGCTTATCTGGCTGTCTGTGCCTGATAGTTATTTGTACTGCTTCCCTGAAGGTACAGAATATGTTTGTCTAATGCAGACCAAGCAGTTTTGGGTTTGGGTTTTTTTTTTTCTGTTTCTTCAAAATATATGCAATTAGCTTCCATATAATAACGAACTACAGAGATTTTTATCAAACTACACCATTACCACAATTCAAAGGTCCTTAAAGCATTTCAAAATAAAATAAAGCAATCAACATTTCGTAATTAAAATCGAATCACAGCCTAGCACTCTTTCGCAGTCTAAAGAAGGGAGCATTCACACTATAACGTAACAAAGAGCACAGTAGCTCCCCAGTTAGCAGCCAAGTGTGCAGATCTGAGCTGATCATCTTGCTAAAGAAAGAGCTTGCAATTGCCCAACTTCATGCTATTCTTTCCTTGTTTCTCAGGAATTATACTTACAGACTGTGACTTCCTTACATCTTCACATTAGTTAGCTCTGCTGAAACCATATACGCATGAGTTAATCCATGAAGAACCCTAGAACAGCTCTGGATTTGAAAACTCTGGAGTCTCGCTAATATTTTCATTTTGTTATTTCATCGTGGAAATTAATACATTGACCATATGGTTAAAAAATTAATACCTAGCTTTGCAAAAAATAGAGGTCTACATGAAATATCTCATCGCAACAAAAATACCTTAGAAGAGGTCCCAAAGACCAATACAAAAAAGCTATTTTCCATTCTCAAGGATTTTCTTCTAGCAGCATATACAAAGTTTAACTCCTCACATCTGTGACTGCAATAACTCCTACACATTGTTTCTTTTAGTGAAGAAGTATTTTTGATGGCACTCCATTCTTAAGCATGAATGTCTGCTTAATCCAATGCAAGACTCCTCACACTAAAGGTGCTGATGCCACCTTAGCCCACTCCTGAGAATGGTCCTGCAGATAAACAGCCTCGACTTCTGAAGCCTCCGTGCTTCGGGAAAGCTGAGAGCTCTGCAAACCCAGCTGTAAGCACCCCTACAGTTTCTAGCTAGTTTGCCACAGCCTGAGGAATTAAGCTCTGAAGACCTAAGCAAAATCCTAGAGCTGTATTTCCCATCATTGCTGCCAAGTTTACCTAGAGCTGGAAACTACTGTTTCCAGGCTCGCTGGCTCAGAGACGGTTCACAATGACACACTCTGTTGGTTCAGTGCTCAGAGGTCATGTTTGGAGCCTTCATTTCATGGGACAAGTGCCCATGTGCTGTGGGGGCAGGACAGTCCCATGATGTAAATGTTTTGAGAGGGGATCCAGTTAGTCCAGGTATCTTGTAGCTCTGAGTGACAGTTCAGAGCAGCCTGATCAGCAAAAACACCTGTAACCAAAAGCCTTCAGGAAACCCAAAAGCTACCCTAACTTGAAAACCTGAAATTCCTATTAGTGTCAGGACCATGATCATGTTGGTGAGACTGACAAGATTGTCATCACTACTCAGCAGATGTGGGATTCCCAAGAAGCCTATTTCACAAACACCTTACATTGGAGTGTTTAAGCTGATTTTGGACCACTGACATTTTGTTTATTCAGAAATCTTGAAACACATGGATTTAGTCCAGTTTGGCACAAACCCAAATTTAAACAGAAATATGAGAAACAGAAATCCTGTACACTGTTTGCATTTATCTATAAAGTCCTGGTTAGAGAGGGTAACTAAGAGAACTGACGGTCATGATAAACAGGGTGAAAATATCCATTCCCTACCACCATCTTTCCATTTCCATTCTGATTCCCTATGAGCCAAACATTTACTTTCACATTATTCTGACTGCAGGAGCCACTGTGTATGACCTTTACAGGCTTCTGTGGTTCAACAAGGTACGAATGTTTTCCTTAGAGAGAATCTTCATCTTTGAAGGGCTTTTTCTTATTGTTAAAAAAACAGGTTTCTATACTCTGTAATACGTTCCCTCCCAAAATCCCAAGATGAATAATTAATTTTCCTATAGCTAATCAAAAGTCCTGAAAAAATAAAAGCTATCTTTGAGCAATATTTTCTATTCCATTCTAAATGTTCTAACTACAATTTACTTAATTAAGTAGATAAGGAAAATGGAAATTACAGAAAAAAATCTCAATATCTACTTGCTAAACATCACAGGGAGATAATTTTTATTAGCAAATAATCTATACATCTCTATTGTGTTATACAGCTACCAGTAGATGGTGCCTTGGTCTGTCTGGAAAAGAAAACGCTACACAATTGGCAAATCAGTAACAGGAGTTCTTATCTCAGACATTCAAATTATACACCAATTAAAACTATGCATAATTGACGACTAATTATCTCTTAATTAGGTGTTTTGGTTGCCTTAAATCATCAGCTGAACTATTAGCAGTATTTCTGCTTTCTGAGAAATATCTCAACTATGTTAAATATTTACAGATATTCTGGTGGCTCATATTAAACCTTTTCTAAGGTGACTGGAAAAAGAAATGTACCAGGGAGAGTCATGAAATTAACATTTACATTTATCGGAGTGGTGTAGAAGTTGGCACAAGATGGTTAGCAACCTTGTTCCAGTATATTTCAAGACAAATGTTAACAGCTCTATCACTATTTGTGAAAGAAAAAAAGTATAATGTAATCATCAAGAAACACCTCCTCATTTTAGCAATACTTCAGGATTCAGGAGAAGCATTTCGGAACATGCTATATTGGATTTGGGCAGATTAACGTTTTTGGAAATGTTCTACAGTCTTCTGATTTATTCTGCACACATTTGGCCTTGCAACTGCAAGGAAATAAATTATAGATGCTGTAGAGAGTCAGTTTTCCAAAGCAAGAACCACTAGGTTTCTGGTATTAGATTTGATTACCTCAGAAAGTAAAAAGGTAATCATAATTACTGTAGCAGTCCACAATGGGGTAGTAATTTTCAACTACTTTACATAATGTAATAATTACACATGTAACAGATATACCTGTAATAATGCAATATGACATAGAATTTTTAATAATGGTATTTAATGTATTGAAAAACAGAATGTAGTTTTAGAATCTAGTACTGCGAGAAATGAATCTTTACGTCCATGCTGCTGTCCCGCTGACTTCAATTTTAAATTAATTTTTAATTTCTTCACTTAGTGGAGTTGTGTTTTCAAAAAAATAACTCTAGAGCAAAAACTCTATTTACTTTGAATTGAGAAATAATGAAAACATCTTTTCATATATTTAAATCAGATATAAGAAACCATCCTGTGCAAGATATAAATCTGAATATCTGGACTTTTAACTAGCAAAGAAACTAAATGTTTCCACTCTGCCATTCCCAGAAAGGTAATCAGATGAGCCACTTTGACAGAATATCGAAGTGCAAATGTATCATGAACAGCTATGTGACCTGTTACTGAAATCTCTGTTTCTTTACATCTGCATTCTCCTACTTTGCAATGTCAGCTAACTCTCTAGTCTGTCCAATTTAATGCCTACAGTCAACACATAAAACCTGACAAAATACTAAATATTATACTACCACCTTCCTTCAAAATATTTTCCAAAGCACTGTATACTACAAAATCTGTTGTTACCTGAATCACTTCTTTGCTATGTCAAGATAACAAACCTGCATTTGCTTTTCTCCAATCTTATGGTCCTACCCTCCTGCTTTTGGCCCTGCCATTTCAGATGTCACTTCCTTCAGATTCCAGGATGGATATTACCCAGTGCCTAATCAGAGCACATTAAGTTCGTGTTTTGCGTCCAAATCTGTTGAGGATAATTTTCATAAATATTTGTTAATTATTATTATTAGCAATCCTGACTTTATGCTATGATCAACATCATCACCCCTATTGAAAACTGAAGCTAGGTATATATTTACATTTTTGGTTATACCTCAGTAATTTATAAACTATCCCACCCCGTACTGCTAGATGCCTTCCTGCCCTGGGGTTTTTTCCATTCCAAAAGAATTTCCTGCTCCTTGCAGAATTGTAACTACATGGTGACTTGGTGGATTTCCCAGGTTTTTGTTCTCAGTATACTCCCTTCAAATCTCTTTTTAAGAGAGATTTTATATTTACTATAAGAAAACATCAAAGTCATTTTAGAAGCTAATGTACCCACTTCATCATCAATACCCGTTTAGTGTTTCAAGAATTACAGTGTCTTCACACATAGCTATATGCAGTTACTCAGCAGCCTCTAAGAAAACCATTAAGGCACTTAGAAACTGAATCGTTCACCATAAATCATAGAGATTAGATTTAGGTATGCAGTCCCTGACAGGAGGAGGTTCTGTACAAGCCCAGCTACATGTGGATAAATACACATTTTCCAAGCAAAGATTCCAGAACCATGACCTTTGCAAAATTTGGAAAGGTTTTAAAAAACAAAAATCTCTGATCTTTATTTGTTAATCTAGTAATTAGGTTTGTGCTGCTGTTGTAACTTCTAATGGCAGCAACTGACAACTTTTACTTCTTGGAGTTTTACAAAAGTGTAAGTCATTCATGAATGATAAAAATTCAAAATGAACTCAACAATAAAAAAAGCTGAAATAAATTATGCTACACAGTAAATTTTATTACAAGGGTACACATGCTTCTTGATTTACATTACACTCCTCCTTCAGCTGCTACAGGCAGAGTATTAACAGGGGAAAGAATATCAGTTCTGAAACAGGGGCCAGTAAGCTGAAAGAACAGTAGTTTCCCCTTTAAAAAAAAAAACCACCCTGGAAAATTTATGTATGAAGTACCTTTGATTATTTGTTGTGCTACATACTAATGAAATGTAAATCTTCACCATAATTCATAGTCTGTTCTGGCATACAAACTAATATAGGGTGCCAAAAATAGTTTTCCTCAGAAACAGCAGTGCAGAAAAAAAAGAACCCAACCATATACTACTAAAGTTTGCAGTAGGCTTGTTTAAGAATAAGTAAATTTCTTATTTCAAACACATTTAGGCATTCCACATGTACACTAACATCATTTCTAACTTCACTGCAACAATAATTGTTCTATGCTATGGAAACACTTAAGGGATTAACTAGTCTATGATCAAAAATGAATAACAAGATTTTTTTTCATTAAATACAAACCAAGTTTTTCCAGGCAGTGCTTTGCTGCTGAGGTTGAACCTTTTAAGTTAAACTGACCTTCCCAGTTAAAGCTCAGACACTTGTGAACCTTTCATTTACACTTTTGGGAGGAAAGGAAATAACTAGTAGAACTGCATTATCTCCAGATACAGCTTTAAAACGGGTAGAAAATTTTGCTGCTCAGGCACAAGTTGAGATCAGACTTACAAGTCTGACAGTTATAAAGAGATATAGGTGCGTGAAGGCAGCTGATCCAGAAGCAGGAATGCTGTTGCTGTCCTTAGCGACAGGGTACATCAACAGATAGCCAGGACAGTGTTTTAACGGTATTTGCTCGTTTCATCTGCACTTGCTACTTCTCAGAATATGGGAGCAACTGATGAAAAACAAAGACATCTGTAACCAGCTTCAATGACAAAAATCCCTTACCATAAAATTAGTTTCCTGAGACCAAAGAATCTGTTGTTACTGCAGTTATTAATATTTGCATAGCTGTCAGAGCTGAAGCTTTATGACTGTGTACTACTTCAAGGACCACTGACCATTATTTGAGGTGCTGGCTACAGTCTGAGTTACTGCTTTTCAATAAATGTTACAGCCTTCAAACTCCATTACCAGTGGAGTCTGAATTACATCTACTCTCAAAATAAAATAAAAATGAGCAGAAACTAGTTATGTGGCTTTGCCACGTATTCTGTTTAGAGTTCTAGCCTATTTAAGACAGCAGCATTTTCTCATGGAGCCCTACTTAACAGATACATAAGGCAGGGTAGACCTAAAGGGTTGGAACTCTCAAAGACACTCAGTCAAATGTAGAGGTGGAAAGTCTGGATGATAAATCATGTCCTTTTACTTGGACACTTGAACCCTCCAATACCAAAGATACTACAGACTTCCTCTGAGAAGATGCATAAACTGCTGTTGCCTGTGGAAGTCTGGAACAGCTAAGCTTACAGGTCTGTATACATCTTTACTTTCCAGTCAACTTTACATTACACAAAATGGAGAAAAAGTGTGGTATAAACTATTCCAATAATTCAACACGAAAATATCCAACATTTGTGTGCCAGCATGTAACTACTACACACTTCTGAGAAAAACTGGTAGCTGTCCATGTCACGCCCGATAACAGGTCTATTTGTGGAAACAGCTCTAAGCTGTAGATGTCCTATATCACCATCTTTCTAATGACCCCTTATGCAACTGTGTCAGTTTTCTGATTCTCCTTTGATGTCAGGGAAGAAGAGATCCCATAGCTAAATAAAATGCTTTTAGCACCAGGAAATTTAAACACAGTGTTTTCCCCTGAGGGTTGCAGAGCTCTCTTCCTGACTGAGCACCCAGCTGTGCGCCCGTAGCCATTGTGGACAGAAGTAGTGTGCTGACTAATGGGAACCTAGAGTACAGTTCTATAAAGAAAGCAGGACTTCATCTAAAACTGAAAATTTCCTACATAGTTTCTATGATTGGCAAGTAATTCACTGCTATCCAGTGCTGCAGAACTTCTATTCCAAGGTCATGAGGCTCACCAGTGAAAATGGATCACTGGGTAGTTGCTGGCAAAAAGTTACCGGAGATCAGCACATCTTCAGGGATTTGTTGTATGGACACAAACATCACATATCCTTTTTACAAAGTCAGGAAATCATATTTCAAAAGAAGATCTTTTGTGTTAGAATCACCAGGGATTTATTAAGATTCAGTGGGAAAAGCCTCTAAGCTTGCTGAAGAGGTAACTTGCATAATAAAAGTATTTGAGGAAGCAACTGTGAGCCATTGATCTAAATAAACAATCACCTGCTGGGATGTACAGTTTCTCCTTGCAGTCATGAAAATCTTGAAGAGAACTGCATGCAAAAATAGAGATAATATAGGTGACTGACAGAAAACGAAACTAAGCATCTTGTATAATGAGGAGTGCTGCTCCTTCCCCTATAGAAAATGAAAAAGTAAGAGCAGTAACTCCAACATCAACAGCCAAACCTTCCCAATGAAAGACGAGTAATCTTAGCTCCAGTGCCAGCATTACAGGAGGCATAAAAGGAGAGTAGTGAAATGCATATCAACAACAGTACTTGAAATATCAGCTACAAGGGAAGTAAGGTCACTATTTCTGCTTCCTTAGGAACTCATTCTTTATATTATCTATTCTTGACAGGTCACAATGAATAATGTAAATACAGGAGACAGGTACTCGGATTGTATTTGAAAAATGCTAGATGTTCTGAAGTGAGTATTTAGTCCTCCACAAAAGTATTGTGTAAAAGGCATGTGCCAAATTTCATGTTGCTATCTTACTCCTACGAACAGAGTACTTCTCAAAGAAGCCACAGTAATTTCCTTCACTCTAACAGGATTAAATGAAACCTTCAGCAGTGAGTTGACGTAAAATATCACTGCATTTTTAAACAACACGACCTGACGAATGCAGCATGACTGCATTTGTGGAAACGACTACGGTGCAGATAGTTTGGTGTCCAAGACCCTTTGTGCATAGGCCAGCTTCCGTGATGTCCAAAGCCCTGCACTAGAAGACAGAGCTAACTCTCTAAGCAGCACACAAAGGCAAAGGTGGCTAATTCAGGAAACTGATTTCTAGACCATTTGAAAATTAATTCAGAGACCATCTAGAAGAGTTCCCCATTCCAAACTAGAACGCAAATCCATCATCAGTATCTCAACTCTCCCAACGAGTCCTTTCATCAGTATAACAGTAACTTCATTTTTGTAAGAATTATCGTCCTTTAAATGGACACTGTCTAACAGAGTGATAGCCTGATATCAACCACTTTTGCACTTTTTTGTGAAGGTGAAAACTAGTATGCTAAGAGATGTAGATGCAGAAGATTATAAATATTAGAACTGTGAGCCCATTTAGTACTGGCCTTGGAAACTTCAGCCTCTGGATAGGGTTGAGCCATGACTTCCCTCTCTTAACGCCAAGTCCTAGGAAGGCTCATATATTTTTAAAATTTCTGTTGCATACTGAATCATAAAGTTAACATATAAAACTAAACTTGTTTTCTCTGAAAAGCTCCCCACTCCATCTAGCACTTGAAGGTCTTACCTACTGCTAGAGCATCAAAGATTAGAAATCTATACAGGTAATGGGAACTTCAGGTGTTTCCTTGGAAAAGAACAAATCACAGCATAAAAAAAGTTGAGAGCTAAATAATAATCTTACTGATTTAGGAAGGCAAATACAGAGAACAATATTAACTCTTGAAACAGTTTCTATAATCGGACCTTAGCATTCCTTTTCCACTGCATAAAATTAGAGCGACTTCCTTTCTAGATGGAAGAAGTTTTTTATGAAAAATTTGCAGGACAGGAAACAAATACTCAAGCACCATCATTTCCAAGACAGAACTGTCTAGACTGATGAACTTCCATGGGCCTCTAAAATAAATAAAAAAATACTTGTGCAACTGTGGCAGATAAGTAAAAGTCTGATTAAAAAAAAAGGCAAAAGAAGGGATGTAACCAATGATCAAGGATTCCCTTTATCAAGCATTAAAACATGCTGCCACTAAGGTGTTATACTGCAGTGGAAACAGCACAGGAAGGAGCTGCAATCTGGCCACATCTGACAGAGTTGCACATCTTAGGAATACATCACCTTAATAGCGTTTGTCTTACAATGACGATATAAGTACTTTCCAATCTCAAAGGTGAAAGGAGTGTGTGATGCATTTACAGCTTAAATTGCTTCATGGCTTTGTTTAGGAAGGCTATTTGACAATTGAGGTTGTTCTGTCCTTAGAAAGTGGCATTGGTGAGTGTAAAAAATACCCCTAATATAAATAGAAGAAAGTAGTTAACCTTCAAGGGTTTTTTATATAAAATAATACATGCATACATGTTAATAAGATCCACAAATTCATCCTTCGACACTATGTAACGCTTATATTTACAGTTTAACATTCATGTATCATTAAGAAAAGTCTAGCTTTACTTAACACAACACAGTGATAATATTGCTCTGCTAGTTTACTTAGAAGATGACTACTTTAATCCAGGAGGCTCCCCAGCAGATGACTTTATCATATATATATATGTGTATATATGAAACAGACTCTGTATTTTATAAAAAGGATGGGGGGGGGGGGGGGGCCCCTAAAAAGGAAATTTGGAGAAATATTGTAATTATGGTTTAACGGCAAGGATTTTGAGCTTGTTCCAGTTTCCTGAGTGAATCACTAGGAATAATGCAATTTTATTACCATTTTAAGAATCTAATTTTTAAGAATTAATTCTGTACGGAAGCTATAGCCAAAAGCTGGTCATCCACATAAAGATCTCCTTGATTGGTGCAGGGGACACATTATTTACAAATCCAGCAATAGTAATAGTAACTATAAATATTGTTGAAACTCCTGCGGGGGGACGGGGGGGACGGATGGGACACAAACTTCATTGCATTAATTTTTTTTCAGTCTCCCACCGCACAGTATCTCACTATTCCAGAAAATACTGAGTGAAATTGATTGCAATGAAGTCAAAGAAAAATACAAATTCTAACCAAACAGACTTAGTGTTAACTGAAGTTTGTAATATTGTAACATGATACAGACACTCAATCTTTAAGAAAATCAGAGGCTAAGAAAGATAATGGTTAATGAATGATTACACTTAAATATCTAGGTACATACATACATATTTGTACGCCCTCTTTTATGTGTACATCTAAATGAATAAGATACATTACAAATAAACATTTATGTTCAATAATTTTAACTTCAGATTCTAAAATCAACAGTCCGAAGTCTGATTCACTACAGAAAGCACAAGCATCATCATACTTATACACAGACAATACAGCATGCAAAGAATAATATTTGTATACTTTTGTATGAGTAAAAACACGAAATCCAATGCAAAGCTAAGACATCAACATCTTTATAAGCACAAAACAGTCATACTAACCTGTATTTTGATCGGCCAGGAGAAATTACTGACATACACATAGAAAGTGATGTTTGGGTTGCTCCGAAAATTAAACTTTTCACAGGAAAAGCTGTCTCTGTATTCCTTAATATTGGCCTTGGAAACAACAGGAATCTCTTCTCCAGATATTGTTCCAGCTAAAAAAAAACATGTGTGTATATATATATATTTATGACAAATATTAATCATCATTAAAGGTGCCAAAGTCGCTTTCCACAAGAAACAAATTCTTGAATTACTTTTGGTATCTTCCTTCAACTGTAATAACCCTTTATTACGGTTTACATGGCACAACAGGCATATTTCATATACATCCAGAGAATTCACAGAAACTCTTACTCTGGCTTCAAAAGATTATGAATGAATCACAAAATTGATAGAAGTTACATGAATTTTAGAAGAAAGTTTTTATGGTCAACTAAACAGATAATACGCTTTCCTCTAGTAATTTACATTCTATTTCAATAAAAACTCATAGGTTAATAAGGTGTGAAAGTGAATTTATGTAACTCTTACATTATTGCTGTAAAGTTTTAATTGTTCATGAAATCTTTAATAACATACCTACTAATAAACACATATCATTTACGACAAATATATGGGTGACTGCTAAATTAAAATAAAGGAACAGATAGAATTTGCTATGGTATGTTAAAATACTTCAGAATTACACTGATGAAGAAATTCATGAGTTTATGTAAGACAAACTCTGAACCTTCTCTAAAAAGTTTTGTGGGTTTTTTTTCTTATTTTAGTATAATTTTATTTTAAGCACCATGTTCTCCTTGGATGTGTTTTCAGAAAGTCAATAGAACCAATTCACAGAAACTGTCTAAATAAAGCTTTTTTTCCTTCTTACTAAAACAAAGAAAAGTAATGGGGTTCAAAGTTGGAGAAAAATAGATAAGCAGCTCCTTTTATCAGCATACACAGAACTACTTTATTGTTTGATATCAATGTTAAGGTTAATAATTAAATTTTTAGCTTGAACACTGAAACAAAGAAATTAAAATCTCAGTCTCTGCAGTAGTTAAGGAAGCAATTTATCTTAATTAAAATCACAGTATTTCATAACATTGTCATTTTAAAAATTTAAATAGACTACAAGCTTTTCCTACCAAAGTAATTTTAATTTAATAGGAGATAAAGTTAACATATTAATGAACCTTTGTTCAGCTTGCAAATTATCATCTGAGGTTTCAATAATATAATTAATAATGGCATAATGAAAATGGCAAAAGAACACATTTGGTAAAGTTTTATTATCAAAATTAGCAACAAAGAGACAATCAGGTTAAAACAGATTGAAGGATCATGAAATCATATGGGAAAAAGTCACCATACCAGAATGCACCCTCACCTGTAGAACCAATAGACCATGTGATATTGAGGTTGAAGTTGTTTGATGCGTTAATTGATATATCCAAATTTTTATTTGACTGGATAAAAAAAAAGAAAAAATATTGAAGTTAACAAAATATATCAGAATGTATTGAATATACCTCTAATTCCCATAATTGAATATAGCCTTTTAATCACTTTCTGTTATTTATTTTAAACATCACTAGAAATGGCAATAACTCAGAGTCAAGGACAATCCCCTCTTTTGCTTCAGTAAGAACAGGGTACAAGTGAGCATATAACTACACCAGTTCTCTCTTCAAATTGTGATAAAAATAATGACATAATTTTCTTTATAAAACTAAAGTAAAAATACATGCCAAATGGCTACATTTTAATCACAATTCAAAAATTACTTTTCTCATCTCGTAATAAAGACTTCTTAACTGAAGGATATACTCCTTTAATTCATCTCAGGAAGATACTAAAACTTGTAATCCATGGGAACAATAAATTAAACCAGTTGATAACTTTTTGGAGTATTAGTTGTTCTGAAGTATATCTACCGTTTAGAAAGTTTTCTCAACGAATGCACTGGAATAATTTTCCGATTTCAAAAACATTTGAAATATTTTAATACCTTATAGGCACTTAGTACACCTTTAATCACGGTTAAATCCAATGGAAAACTTGATCACGACTTTCCAAAACTTGTCTACAGTTAATAACATTTTCTTACCTGTTCTGGATTTGCTATAAAGTTTATGGCAGTGTGATGGCGATCATCCTCTTGTAATAAGCTGAAGGTAAACTGGTAATCAATCAAAAGGCTGTCTGTGGGCAAAACAAAAATGAAAAATAAAATAGATGCAAGTGTATACATATGAATAATATGTTATGCAAGCACCTAAAAATTTACTGTTCACTTTTATTTTAAAAAGCATGGAGTAATCTACAAAATGCATTACTCACGCATTTTGCTGTTCAAGAATTTGCACTGCAATGTCTTGAAACAATCAAAAGAAATAAGTGAAGCAGTAAGAAAAAAAAGAAAAATAACTAAAGAAGCAGATTCAATCACAGAGCAGCTATTGCACATCACTTGAAACAGTCATTCTTTGTAAAGGAATTACTCCAAAATACAGTATCAACTATTGTTAGAATGCTATCGGTTCCCTAATATTACTCTGAAATAATTATTCCAATATTCTCTTCGACATGCATTTAAATTTTTTAGTTTTACAGTCATATGCTTTACTGTTTTATATAAATGGTTCACATAGCTACATTACTAGAACACATTTTAAAATTACTAGGTTTAAAGTTTTGGAAAAAAGTTGCATCTATAATAAAATTATATAAGATGAAGGCATGATACTACAGTAAATAAGATTGCTAATAATAAAATGGCACAGTGGAATTTTTGATAGAAATTATGATTACCAAGGACATCCTTTCTACATTGCAGGAATTTTAAGAGATTTTCTAAGTGGCGAGTGATATAAACTTTTCATACAAGAGAAACAAGTAGCAGTTCAGCATTGACTCAGAAAGATCATATTTCACTTCCAAAAGACATTTGTTGTACACATTTTTCTTTTAGCCCATGAGAGGAATGGAGTCTGCCAGGCAGTTCCTCCTGCTCCTGCACACTAAGAGCACTGCCCGGCTGGCTGGTTATGGTAGGCGTAGGTGCGGAAGGGAGAAAGGGCCATCCTCAGATGACCCAAACCATGCTTAACCATTCCCAGAAGGAGCATAAAGTGATTTTAACAAGTCTGAAGACGTAAGTTTTCAGCCATCCCATTCTGTTCCTGAAGCTGAAGAAATGAGATGAACCCTTAGTTGGGTCATAGCACTGAGAATGAGTGAAATGGAACTTTTCTGCAGTGGGAAGGGGTAGGGGTAGATTTGTTGGAGCGAAGCAGGTTTCCAGCACATCCATAATGTAAGAAAAAGACCCAGTCACCAGGGATGACTGTTGCTGCAGTTCACAGAGCGTGCCACACAGGATCCCAGCAGGCAGTGTTCAGTGCAGACAGATAGTCAAGAATCAGCAGAGCCCTCAGAGATGTAAACTGCATTAGCAGATTCATAGTCCTTGTGCAACAGTTGTGAACCAGAGGCTGATGCAGTGGATGGATCTTGAATGCCCTGTTACAGGGGCATTATGGTTCTACAGGGATCAAAAGATTCTGTTTCTTCCTCTGTCACAGGATATAAGGAGGTGCCTTGTAAGCGTACATGATTCAGATTATTATTTTGTGCTTGTTAAGATCTGGTTAGATGCAAGTCATCTTTGATGCTACACCCTAGTGAATAGTTTTGAAGCCCTATTTTGATCCCTCTATCGATGACATTCTACTAGTCACCAATACCACACGAGCAGCGTGTTACAAATAAAAAATGTGTGATCATAAAAACAAAATCAGTAAATACAAAGAGAGTGAAAGATTAAGTCAAAGCAGGAAAAAGCTGTGTCAGCCTTTTGTTGGACTCAATAGTTAGCTTACTGCTGACAATCACCTTATCTGCAGCTAAACATCATGTGAAAAAATACACTCTATTGTATCCCATGAGAAGCCTTATATAGAAGGAGAAAAAAAGCTTACTGGGCAATGAAG
>Ga0181612_169900_pt1 | contig 27116 bp, 10 predicted proteins | sample HoacroProtozoa21_FD_119630 | JGI IMG/M metagenome (GOLD analysis project Ga0181612, IMG submission 119630) | Hoatzin crop microbial communities from Cojedes, Venezuel. Combined Assembly of Gp0051906, Gp0051904, Gp0051908
CTTTTAGCATGACAATGACATCTCTCAGTTCAACATCTGTTGTATAACCCAGGGGCAAAAGGTCAATTTTGTTGAATTTGGGGCTCCAGCCATGCCCACCAGAGGTTCTTCTCTTCCTCATCAGTTTTTTGTAGGTAAAAATGAAGCTCTCCTAAGTGAAAATGCCTAATTTTTAATCATAAATACCTAAACAGAACACCTACGTGGCTCAGAGTGGTTTCCATTATAGGCCAGAAATGTTAATCTGATGTCACAGCAACGCGACAACATCTGACAATCACCTCCTGGGATCTGGGAAGAGAGTTAACTAGCGCTTGCAGATTATCTCGGTTCTTCAACATTTATTAATACAGAGCTAATTTCTGAATATTCCACCCAAAATCTTCAGGGTTTTTTCAAATTAGAGCTTCAGGTTTTATTTCACTTCAGATTGGTTTTTGTTAGTTTAGGGTGCTTTGAGGGAAAGAACCCTATCATCACATTGGAATCTGTTTAGATAACTTTAGCATCTGTTTACATTTTCCACCCATATACAGCATCTACAACCCAAATAATACAGTGGCTACAATCACACTGCACAATCTGCCCTGAATCAGTAGTCACTTATTCATCACCCCCACTTTAATACACAGAAAATGCCAGAGTAAACAAATAAACTTGTGTCATGCTAACAGCTCTCATGAACTGACAGAGGAAGCAAGTGTCAGGAAGAGTGTAACACTAGCCTTTCACTCTCCCAGAACCCACTTCCAACATCCTCCAGCAAGAGTACAACTACAGATCTAAACTGTGGAGATAAAAGGGTGGTAAAAAAGACGCGAAAATGCAGAAAAATACTGTTTATAATAAGAAAGCAGAAAGATTTCAATAGTAACATGCCATCCTTTTAACAAAGCCAGATAATATATACAAGGGGATCATGAAGGTAAACTTACTTTACCACTGGAGTATATAGACAGTGTAGTCGGCAGTAGAGCCTCACACCCTGAAGAAGGAAAGATGCACGGTATTATTAGTTTTTTCCTTTTCAAAGACACACTGACTAGCTAAAGCTAGCAAAACCTGGACACTGATGTCTCTACTCAACTGGAATTATCTATTGATTAACTGTTTTTCAAAACAGTTCCCTTATCCTCTCTGTCAAACATTCGTTCTTCTTTCTCTGCCTCCAGAAGCTGAAAAATCTGTTCTTTTATCTCTAATGACCTCCATTCCAACATTTTCTCCATCAATTCTTCCTCACAATTATCCCATGAACTCATGTCCATAAGAAGAAATCCAATTATTAAAGGTATATGGGCAGATATGGGATCAACACAAATCATTTGACATAGAATTATCAGGAACAGCAGTTGATCTATCTCCCTGAACCGTAATGCCCAGATTTTCAGCGAGCATGCTGTATTATGGCCTACTGTTTTCTTTTAAGAACTTTTTTTACTATGTCAGGACTGTAATCAGCAGTCTTGAGTGCAGTCACAACTATATTGTTATTGCTTCCTCTCCCTGGAGTGAATGTCTCTTATGGAATTAGGATGGATAGCTTAATACATAGCTTAATAGCATTAGGGATCTCCTATATAACAGGTCAACGATATTCAGAGGCAGAGCAAACTCTTTTGTGCAAATCACAAGGTTCCAACGAAGAATGATAATACAAACCTTGGACATGATGTCTTCCAATTCACTTCTTGGCTTGTACGTTCCATCATCATAGCGAAATCTGTACATCACCTGCTCATTCTTAAACTGGTGCTTATCTGAAACTAAAACACCAGTATGATAATTAAAATTAGTCCTTTCACCCCTGCCATGTTCTTCATAGGCCATTTGGTACATCTACACCTATGTACTTGCTGGTATCTATCATTTTCTGAAGAGAGGACTCAGCTCTTCAAATTTCCCCTTACTGTGTATACACATGCTCATGTGCACTTCTGAGTAGCTCCACCAACAAAAGTAGCCTTCTAAAATACTAAACCTCCAATAAAATTGAAATTTCTTCCTTGTACACCAGATTCAATTTATGTAAGGCTTTGGAAACAGTCCTTGTGAAGGTAATTTGGACCATCTGACTTTTTTGATAAGTGTTGAACAAAGTGCCTGCAAATTCCCACAACAGTTATCACAGCACTAAAGTAATTTTTGCAGCTGCCCAAAGTTCTGCAGCTCCAAAAGTAGAAGCACGCTGGTGGAAGTAACTACAGCTGTTAGACGTATTCTTCTACCACAGTTCTTATATTTATTAGTGATGTCCTTGTAAAAATTAGGTAGTACTTTTGAGAGACTGCTTTTTCACCCAGAATAGTCATTCCACAGTAGGGCAGTTAAAATCTTATTGGGTAATGCTATATACTGATAGGTTTTAAAGACAAGGACACAAAAGATGTTTCAGTGTGATAAGGAACCATTTCAAATGAAGCACTGGCCAAAATCAGAAAAGAGTTAAAAACCATACCCAGTTTCAAACAGATTTATCCAATACACCAGACTAGAAGAGGGTTGAAGTCTCTATCCAATTATATGTAGGTTTATCCTGTCTCTATTCTAAGGTAATATATATTATATATAATAATACATATCCTTTTGCATACAGTGGAATCTTTAAGCTGTGTAAGCTACTGACTTCTTTGAGTGTCTGCAAGCTCTGGATTTTGTATTTCTAAATCCACTTGAGAATCGAGCCTGCAGAAAGCGTCTTTCATGTCTGGCACACAGCAGATCAGGTTCTGATCACTTCTGCTCTCTGTGGCAGGTACCAGAACTTCCACATCAGCAGTCCCAGATAAAATAGCCAGAATTAAAGGAGACAAGAGAGGAAACTGAGCGATAAAACACACAGAGCTCAGCACTTCACAGTATTTAGCAATCTTCTATGGCCCTGCTTCGCAGGCAGGCTGAGAGATCAGCAGTTTTCACCTGACAGTAATGTTCTACCAAGTGAAAACAAAAGATAAGAGATATTGCCTAATGTAGAATAGGGGTAACGGCTTAAGTTTTACGTTACTGCTACATTATGAGACACATAATGGGATACTTTCATATCTAATGATTTATCAAAATCTAAAGGGGTATTTCCTTAAGTAAATGCAGTGTTGCAAACATCTTCCAATGTCTAGCAAGAACTGTCATCAGAGACACTAGCACCAGGAACTCCAACTGAAGGTAACATTAAAACCAAACCAGCTGCACCTTACTCAGGGCATTTCTATAACAGGAGCAGTAGATGTAACAGCACAACTTTCTTTGAGCTGTAAATCTGTGTTTAGAGAAAAACGACACTGCTGAAAGTGTCAGACTATGAAGTTATGGCAAGCTAAACAGTCATCATGAAATAACAAGACTCATGAGAGCTTTTTGCACCAACAATGCAAGTGTACACACCCAGAACACAGCCAAGTAAGGGTGTTAAGGCAAAAGAGCATTCTTCATCCAAAGGGGTATCCCTGCACACTGGGGGGAGAGAGAGTTTCAGTTCTCCAAAGCCACAGTTAGGACCAAGTACTCAAAGGTGTTTAGTGCTTTTGAGCTCATGCTCAAAGCCCTTCAAAGTCTGAATGTGCCTGTAAGTATGTACCTGGGGGTGGAAGTATATGTGCATGAAGATAAGATTATGGTACTGCTCATACTAGATTTCTCTATGTTTTAATTAAAAGGACATAGCAGACATCATTTCTTAACAGTGTTATTGCCACCTGAAAGACAAGTTTGTGGAGCTGAGCTACCAAGAGATTAAAGCAAAACTAGTCTAATTAAATGGCCCCCCTATTTAAAAAGGTTTCCAAGAGATGGTATGGAAATGAAGACCACTGGTGACTTAAGACCTGTATACCTTATTCCTTTGATGTGCATTTTGCAGCTAAACTCACCTGAAAGTTTAAATTGGGGCATTTGCTGTTTAACTAGAACGTGACTATGTTCCTCTGTCTGCATAAAGCAATATGAAAATAATAGGAAACAGCAGGACAAATCTGGATTTAAAGGACATAATCTGAAGAAAGACCTTATTTTAGTAGAAACGTGGATAGCACAGAAAATTTTCAAACAAGCATCTTGTGCTACTTTGGTCACACAACACTTTTGTATGCACTATCCTACTCTTCTAAATTGCCCCTCATCACAACAATTCTAGGTCATCTGCTGGGTGTGATGAAGAAATAGGGTGCGTCACTATTTCAAAGAGAGTCACTCCTGCCAAATGAACTGGAAAGAACAAATCCCACAACAAACCCTCCATCATCTCTTTTCTTTATGACAAGCAGTCTCATTAGAAAGAATGACCCATCGTCTAGAGCCCCTCACTCTGTTCGCACCTGTGCCCCATTCTTAAAGAGCACTGCTCAACTATCCTCTCTGTTGATGATGTCTCATATGGAAAGCTATATTTATTGATCACCACAGGTTTTCAAACACACAGAGGACAAAGGAAGTACCTGATATATTCCTCAACAAAGCTGTTGCAGAGAAATCAAGCAACTGCAGGCATAAACACTCTCAAGATACCCAGCAGTCCTGTCTTTGTGATACGAATTTGCCCACTCATTAATCCCAAAAGTCATTAAACATTGTGAAGATTTTATGGGTATGCTACAGGAAAGTATTTGAACATCATGTGAACAGCTGCAGTCAGTTTTCCACCCTCACTGCCAGGGCATTACTGAAATCCGACATTTTTTTATGGCATGGAGCACTCACCATGATGAATAATTCCATTTTCCAAAAGTGCCTGCCCCAGGTTGACCCCTTCCTCTGGTTTGCTTATCTCTCCAATCTCTGTGAGCCATGATACAAACTCACTGCAAAGGGAAGCAGAACAGAAACAATTAACTTTTTCACTCTGAATACAAACAGACACATGCCTCTGCAAGTCACCAACCAACCACAGTAGACTCTCTTCTTGAAGCAAGTGTGAAAACTCTTGTAAGCAATGAGACCTCTACTAGGTGGCTCCATTTCCTACATTCCTGGAGGAAACGGTCTGAAGAAGGTCCAGATCTCCTATTCGTGAAATTTTCCCACCATTCCCCTTAGCTCATCATAATTAGCATGCACACAAAAGGAAAGAAGACCTGGCTGGATCTATAAAGATGCTGCAAATCCTTATTTTACTGAGTAATCCAGACATCCAAGGGGGGAAAGCAAAGCAAGATTAACTGATGACCTTAAAAACAAGTTGGACAGTAGCGAAAACAGCTACTTCTATCCAAGCTACCCCTCCAAGCAGCATTCATGGTCTGACTTAGTTACATACGCTCACCTTTCTTCATTGGTGCTGATTTCTGCTCACCTGCCCTCCCAGTGGTGTGACCGCATTGGCTTTCATGGAATCACAGTAGGACTTAGGACAGAAGATTCTGAAGCTCAGAGCAGTAAGAGAAAGTACAAGGCTCACTGACAGGTTAAGTTAAGGTCATTTACTGGAGCTGATGCCTGGCAGATACATAAATGATGCTTCTAATTTACAAACAAAAGGTGCTAAGTCTGTCTGCTCATGCAGCACAAAATAAAACCTCTCTCTGGTGAGGGGCAGAGCTGCACGTATGGACAGAATAAAAGCCAAAAATGGATGGATATGTAGGATGTTACTCAATTAGAAACAGTAAGTACAGAAAAATGGACACTGCAAGCCTGATAAATACAGCACTGCCAAAGCCCTAGGGGGCTGAGTTGCTTGCCAGGTTAATTAGTGATTATACTAGAAATGTGTGAAATTCATAGAGAAGAACAAAAGGAATATATGAAAGTAGAGCAATATATGGGAAATTTGAGTTCAATAAACCACTTGGGTGCTTGCCAACGTGCAGAGGGTTGCTACTTATCAAAACCAGTATCCATGTCTCCACTTGTGAGCTCTAAATGAAGTATTTTTAGACTCTTCATGTTCATCAGAGCTGACTCATCTAAGCTGTAGGTAGTATTTGCATTTTGGAATAACAACAACAACTTCAATACTGAAAACTTAGGTTTGCCGAGGGGCTACTCAGTAACTGTCATAGTATAGAAAAAGCAGCAGAATCTATTCAACTATGCCAGGGGAATCCCATGGAAACCAGCAGAGTTTTGTAAAACTCCTAAAGCCAGAGTACTGTAGTGATGAGTCAGACTATCTCCTAAAGAAAGCTCGTTCTCAATTTCCCAGTGATTCTAAGCTGTTTCTAGAAGTATTTGAAAGCTGAAACAGTATATAAACTGCAGAGGGAGGAGAAGTAACAACGATCCTCCACACTCATTACCGAGAATACAAGACACACACTGTGGAGTGCCCCATCACAGACATGCTGGTCAATGAACATAAGCATGTTAAGTAGCCAGGGTAGATGCTCAGTTGCTATACATTTTTCCATCAAGTGCAATGGGTCTATGGCAGTTTACAGGACTTAAACAGTTGCCCAAAACTTTGATGGAACACTGCTACCCTGTTAGCTTTCCCGCTTCTTTTATTTGGAACTGTGTCCCTGGAGTTTATTTGGATTATAAATATAAGGCAATCTTCTTAAAGTTTGAAATTGAGAGCTGAAAAAGAAAAATAACTGAACGCTACTGTCACAGTCCTGAAGCCTCAGAACCATGGGATGGTTTTCTTAAGAGCTACTTTAAGACTTCTGTGGCATTTCACTCATAAGCAAAATCAGTAATCGTTGCTCTGAAGGCTTTACAAGCACTGAAAAGTGCATGATCCAGAAATATTCCAAGAGGTTTTTTAGGCACATGCTGGACTGTAACTAAAAAAGCACCAACTCCAAAAGTGGATGACAAAGCTTGATTTGTTTCCTCATCTTGTCCTGAACAGTTCTCCAGTGTAACTAAGAGCATCCTCACTTCTCAGTGCTGTCATGCTCAGTTCTCATCCAGCCTGCAAGTCAGGACACCATCTCCCAACTATACCTCTGAAATCAAGCGACTTGGAACAGCTGGGTTTCTACTCCAGAAACACACAGGAAAATCCAACCCATCCAGGTGTGTGCAATCTGATCAGATATGTTTGGAAACTCCTGAGGTTAATACATCATCTGTATTACCAGCTCAATACAGTTCAAGGTTTTGCAATCAATTTAGTGCAGTGTTGACAAGAACCATAGCAAGCATATAATTTACATGTATTGGCACCAACGCACATCTTTCCCACTGTATCACTAGTCACATGCCTAAATGCCAGTACACCTGAGGAGCGGTTAGGAAAATGGATTTGCTCTCAAAGCAAGCCAGTTGCTGAAGTTAAGTTCAATAACCAGCCTTATAAATAAATGCACATGATATTTCTGAAGATATTAGAATTAGTTAATGATTTTTTTTTTATCTCTAATTATCTTATCTCTGGAATTATCAGATGCTATTTGACATCCAAAGGCCAAGAGAAAAATTACTTTTTGCAGCCTTAATGTTACTCTCCGCTGCACGTAGCAGAAAACCACAAAGTATACTGCAGTACAGTTATTAGTGACTGCTTTAGGTGGGAATATATGAAAAAACGAATAGGTGACAGCCAACATGCATTGTTCAGGGGAAGCCTCAGGAACATTATGAAAAGTCTGTAAGTCATGACCAGATTGTACTGATTGAGTTGCACTCAACAGAGTTGCCCAGGAGCGTACCAAAAGTGACTGTTTAAAAAGATATCAGCAGAGTTATTTTCTATGGTGAAGGATGACACATTGGCAGAAATAATGCTTTTGTCAGAGATCAGGATATCTGCAGGTATCTCAGCCCAGGCTCAGTCAAGTCCTCCCTACTGGAGTGTCAGGTGGCTGTCAAGCAAACTGAGGGCAATGAGCAGGACATATTGTGGAGCATGTAAGAAAACAGACATTTTAAAAGAAAAAGTAGTAGCAGGAAATCCCTAGTAAGAAAATATCAGGGAATCCACAACAGACTCATATATATGAGCACTGGAAGAACGTAAGTTTCTGATCTGGTACTTCTTGTTACATGGAAAATAGGAAATGCTATATCATGCCTCCAAAATCAAAGCTTTAAGGTTTCAATTTGCATCCAGCAAGATCAGTCGGAGATGGGGGGTGGTGATGGGGGTGCTTGTGTGAGTAAAAGAAAAAAGCAACCAAATCTCAAAAAATCAAGAATTTTTTTTATAGCTGATATATCACTAGCCTATGCTACCAGACTGCCTTCTGTCAGGCAGAAAGACAATGCATCATTTCCACTCCCTGCACACAAGGAATGCTGCCTGCAAACTGCCATTACAGACACCAGAGGGAGGGAAGGGAAATGAATGGATACTCAGAACTTTGATTCCTCCCACAGCTGATCATTTCAATCACAAACAGCTGAGGCAGAAATGTCTCCTCAGGTCAACTATAATGTGTCTCCCTGTATGTCATGCAGGACATTTCCCTACAACAGCCCCACTGCTACCACATCTAATCTCTGATGTGCTTCATCCACGAGGTCTCTTTTCTACTGCCTCATACATGTCATTCTTAAGAACTATTTTGTAATAACTAGCCTGAGTGAAAGAGGATTTTTTCCAGCCAATAAAGCCCTATATTTCTAACACATGCATCATGTCTCCTGATGCACAAAATTTCATTTGTGTCTGTTACATTGACAAACAGGAAACTTCTAAATTTAATCCTGAGATTTGGACAGTTCTGCTGGATTTAAACATCACCTGGTAAGCATTTGCTTGTACACAGAAGAGGATACAGGTTAGGCCACCAACAGCCCTGAGCTTGTGGGAGTTAAGGTATTTTTTTCTTAATCCTTTTGCCGATTTGAAACAGCTGTTATGAGTTATTGTACAATAGAATGAGCGGTCACTATACAGTCTGCATATGGCGTGAAATAGAAATCAATGATTAATTTTAATAAATCACAACTGTAATGGGGGTTACAGCCTTTTCAATTAAGCTGCATCAAAGCACATCTGACCTGACCTCACAATGCCATCCCCCGAAAATCCAGAGTTCATTCTTTTAATTAGTATGAAAGGGCCTTTTCAATTCAAATGCCACTTACTTGCCAAGAAAGCACTTGGGAACAGTACTTAATTTTCTCCTCCTGTCTTTGATAAGGTTCACTTTCTTGCTCATCATCATTTGGTACAGCTTCTCTCCTTTCTCTGCAATCATGACGTATGCATCCCTCTCCATTCCCAGTTTCAAACCTGGAATACAAAGCAGAAATTCCTTCAGATCCTTAACATTAGATAAAGTGTTTGCTCAAAGTCAAAAGCTGAGGCAAAATGGACAAAGCAGTAGAAACACAAAAATTAACTGACTCATTTTCCAAATAAGGGGGAAATTGGGTCATTTATTTATCTGAATACACAACTGCCATTGGCGAGTTTAGCACCAATGAGATAGATGCTTGCAGCTTTTCTTCCCTATTGTAAAAAGTGGCTTTAAACTTATGGTTACATCACACCACACAAAGTAGAATGGTTTACAGAACATGGAGAAGTTCCAAACAATGGAATATAAAACATACACCTTCTGAAACTCATTTCCTGTTGCAATTTCACTTTTGACTCTGAAATAACTGCCAGCATAAGACTTGTTCAAGGCAGCTAAATGCTTGACAAAGCAGATGACTTTTTGAGTGTTTTGTTACTTGTCGCCAAAAATACAAAACTGCTGAAATCAAATTCACATCCTTAAATAAATCAAAACTAGACAGGAACATTATTTAGTCATCTTTTCTTAATTAGCCTATTTACTAATACCCCAGGATAAAAATACAGTTTGACAATCATATTAGACAGTCAGTGAAAGAAATATTGAATGATTTAAGGAATGATAGGTAATTGGATATAGAGAAAATTTCACGTCCACTTTGTATGAGTTTCCACGTAGCTCATGCTAACTTGAAAACTGCTACAGTCAGGAGGATGATCTCTGAAAACAATAGGTATCTATGTTACAACTATCATCATAACTGGCATTTTCTGTCACTCTTCCCTTTAGATTTGCAAATTGCTTCAGGAGGACAGCACGTGAGAAAAGCCATTTTGCTGCTGTAGATGTTTTGTCTTTTCTAGCCTGAAGAAATCGTTTTGGTTTCTGGCTATGTTATTCGAGAACTTGCAGATCTAGGCAAATTTGCAGTCCAAAACAAAGGCACAGATTTTAGACATCTCTAAGATTAACTTGAAAACAGGCAGCTTGAATTGGTCCTGTACTTACGTGCCTAATTTTCACAGAGATTGACTTTAGGCAGAATTTAAGTCATCAGTGTAAGGCTAGAAAACGAAAACTGTACATTCTTTGGGAAGAGCAGTTCACTCTAACTGGACATAAACCCTGTTGCTTTATGATAAGATACTGAAATCAATTCACAGTCTTCTGTGTCATCAGAGCTGCCTTCTAGCTTTTTCAAAACGCTTCATGCATTTGTTTTAGAGGCTTGAAATACACGTTGCAGAAATTAGATTTGCACAACATTTTGTCAAATACAGTATTTCTTTCATGTGTCCAATATCTGGCTAAAGGTTTTGGCTCCACAAATTCCCTGGCTTGCTGCCGTTATTCTTCCATCCCCTTCTTCCCCCAATACTGTGATCCAATTCAATGTGAATGCTGACACATGTAGCCAAGACTAATTTGCAACGTGAACTTGTGATAGAAAACAGCCTGTGTAATGGTATACATGTTTCATGCTCGTCTTACATCACTGAATTCCCCAGGCTCTGATGTAAATGGCAGACTGGAATGCACATTCTACCCAACTCATCCTACAGAATTGGGAATCTCACCAAGCTTTCTAATCCAAACACTGACATCTCTGTGACTTCGCAAGTACTCTGATCCAAAAGAGATTTTCCAATAAGGCCTAGAATGTCTGCCAGAGTATCTATGCTTATCTCGAGTGCCTGTCATCCACTGCCACATCATAAAACTATACGACAAAAAGCATCAGAAAGAAACCACTCTTACTAGCCAACGCTGCATGAAAAACTTTGAGAAACTTTCTATTAAGGAATAGTTCTTTTCCCTTCCTAGTATTTATTTCAGTCAACTCCCTCATTTTCTCAAGCTCCCTGTTTATATATGGTCTGTTTTTCTAGTCCTGTCTTTTGACTTCTTATTGAACCTTCTCTCTCCTCACACATTTTACCTGATGCACAGGAAATTCTGCAGAGCACTAGTGACCTGACAAAGCAAAAACTCACTACGAAATGGAAACTCACTGGATCTTTTAGAGAGATGATTTAGCACTCTGAGGGTAAAAGCAAGAGCCAAGAAATGCATTTTATTAAAAAAATACTTCATGTGGAAGATCAGGATCCTTACAGCAAAGTGGGATGCAGAACTGACCAGTGAGCACAGATCACCAGCTCAGAATGGTAAAACATTCCTTTTAATAAAAAACCCCAACAAAACATTCAAAAAAACAGCAACAATAACAAAAACCCCCGATTCTCTCTGTTGCCTTCAGGTAGTTCTTTTGAATTTACACCATGCGTGATCTACATTTTGAAGGTAGTACCCTTGCTATTATCAAAAGGCATATTGGGATTCATATATGATAAGGTATGTGACAATGTTTTATATTCTATGGTAACAAATAACATTGCAATGTGTATTGTGTTTAGCAGATTAGTTGCAAAGTACTGTATTTCAAAGGACATCAAAGGATTTAGATTCTCTGCTTTCATTAAACTTCAGTGACAGAACTGTAACTTTCTTAAAATACTTTAAAAATCCAAAACATTGCTTAGCAAGTACGAGTTCTGAAAACACACTACTAAAAAAAAGGGTTTCAGACTGACCTCTTTCAATATTAGCAGAGATGAGCCATTACGTCTTTAATGGAGTTACGTGTGCAGAGAGGGGAATCACTTCTAAAACTCAGGCACAGAATGTTTTAAAATAGTGTCATTTCTTCTGGCAAGGAGCTATTATTTATCCCACTGAGCAAACAGGGAAGCAGGTTCACTTGTGAAAGATAGTTCTGACTTTTAAAGGAACTCAGAACTTTTATCACCCACTCTGATTCACGGCTTTGTGAGCTTGCTTAACGCTGTTTCAAGACAGGCTTAGTTTTTGCTTCATTCCACAAGAAAAGATAAAAGTGACAAGCATCTGCATACATTTGTCACCATTCTCAGCCTAAGTGTAATATTTCTTGAGTTTTTTTCACCATCAACTGTTCTGCTTGTTTGAAGATTGTGGAGACCGAGTTTGTGTCATTGCCTCTGGAAAAAGGCTGCACACTGGATTTCTTCTTTCCTTTTAGTGATACAAATACAATTTTATCTTATTTATGAATAAAAGACCAAAAAATGAAGTTGATGAAATGTAATTTTTTTCACAGTAATTCAATGCATCAAAGAAACTGACTCTGGCAAATAAAAATATTTCATAAATATGCTGACACAAGTCCATAAAAACCCGTTCAGAAATACTTCTTTTCAATCACTTGATTTTCTTTGTCATTACAACAGATTTTAATTCTGCCCATGAAGGAAAAACTGCAAACTTTTCTTTTTCTTTCAGATACTTATACATGCATATACATTTCTCCTTTGTACACAAGTTCATTCAGTGCATTAGAAAATACATTATCCACTTACTCTCTCTCTGCTCCCTTTCCTTGATTATAGCATCCAGCCACTTCTGTTTGTCCTCTGCAGTCTTGGCCATACAGACAAACCATTTGTTTTTGGCTGTGTTGTGTATCTTCCAGCCATTTGTCACAGTGTAGCCGTTGCTGTGGTAATCTGCTGTAAAAACCCGGAAACACAATGCACACAATGAACAGAAGGCCTGCTACTTTAATCAAATCAGTGGGGGACACCTTAATTAAAATTTTCTTCTTTGAAAAGCGTGTTCTGGAGGTGTTCCTCATGCATTAGTCTTACTGACTGTTCATGTGACTGGTTGTTACCTACCACTCTGGAACTGCAAATATTAGCAGAAGTATCCTTGACTAGGCTTTCAACTAACTGAATGTTTCAGTCCTAAGAATGACACTTTGTGTCAGAAGAAGAACTAAAAATATTTTAAATACAACTGCATCAGTGAAAAAGTCTATGGTGTTTGTTCAGATTATTTGTTCTGAACTTTCTGGGGACAAGCTAACTTCTTGCACTGTAAAGGATTTTTGTCCACAGGACATGGGAACTCTTTAAATGTCAACAGTTTAAAGGACATAATATTAATTCCTGGCTTATTACAATAGGAGCAGGGGCTGGTTTTGCCTTTGTAGATGAAATCAGAAACCCGTCCGGTCTTACTGCCTGAGTCAGAACACAAGAATCGTAACACAACTGGATTCCCCTATTTTGTTCGTGGCCACATTCCATGCTACTGATTTGATGCTAAGACTAATATTTGGTAATACTCTAAATAAGAAGATCCAGAAGTTCTGTTGTTATAGCTGTAACAGCTTAAGATGTAAGGAAAGAAAGGATGGACAGAAGATAAAGTATCTTTTACTAAATTAATTTAGATTAGGAGAAAAAATAGACAAGCTTTGAGGTACACAAATTCTTCACAAGGTCATTTCAAAACGAACAACAAGTGCCTGAAAGCATGTCCAGTCTTTCAACTATATAAGTTGGTCTAATAATGAAGGCATCAGAAGTCACACAGCTTACTTAAGAGTTCATTACAGGAGATGGATGAGTGCTTTTGTATCAACTTCCAACACAAGATCTGGATTTGCTGTGTTGTTAAAAGATGGTATTGGGTCTCTTACCTGTTCCATCTTCCACATTCTCCACCTCCATGACTTCTGTATTTATTCTGCCCCTGAAGATATACAGGGACCCATTGATTGACTTTGTCCGTTTAGATGGCTTTTTCCCAGTAACTCTGCAATTAGGATTTAGAGTGTTAGCAACTCATAAGCAAAGAGTGTAACTTACATTTGCATAAATCAATCTGAGCTATGACTATTAAAAAAGGATTTCAATATAGTGTTTTGTGGTATTTGACCATGTCTTATTTTAAACAACTGGAATACTCAATCAGCTCACAAAGATAAGCGTACAATGGTGTCAGTACAGTGATAAAGAGCTTATTTTGTAAGATTACGTGAAGATTGGTATGCCTTTAAGATTTACATTCTTGACAACTAACTGATTGAAATGCCAGTACAACTGAACTGCATGCGGCTTTGGGATGAAAACTGCAGTATCACCTGACATAATGCTACATTTGCCTCCTTTTTTGTCTAAAGCATTGATAAATTTGTGCTATGTGTACCATGTTTCAAGTATGAAGTGTTTGAAACAAACATGTAAAAAGACTAGTGTCACATGGTCTGTCGTATGTGCGTTAAATGTCATTGTATGAAGCACCTGTGAAGGTGCTGCTATGGTGATTTTGCACCAAAGTTTATATCCTTGTTCCTAAGCTTTATAGCGTTTCTGTTGGAGTGTCTTATAAAAAAATTCCAGGAAAGTGCTTTTCATTGCTAGTTATGTTCTGAATTTTATGTCTAGAAAAGGTTTAAAACTATCCAACTGACACCTGCTGAGCTTTAATATCTAAGAACAACCCTGCTATGTGAACCAAAACACTACTGGTCAAATGATCATCATTTGAGATGGCAGGTGTCCAAACTCCGTACAGTGAAGGGACTGCTGTGGCAACATGCCAGGAGCTCATAAGATTCAAGGAATATTGCAATAAAAAACCGCTGGGGAGAAAATTTCTGTCAAAGTGAAATATCTATGATAAACTGAGGTGAGAGGAGAATCACCAGGGTTTTCTGAACAATTTTTCCTTTTACAACTACAGTGACAAATACACCTTTGGTGATGACAATATATTTACATCCAATCAGACTGACAGGGATTGAGATCTTGGAGCTATTAGATCATTTCCTAAAGACGACTGCTGGAGTCAAAAGAAAAGCTGCCCTGGCAGCCTTAGTGAAACCCTTTAAATACTCAGCCCATTTCCCCACATGAAACATATTGTTCCTGACATCAGGATTCAATTTAAGCAGCAGTCTATGATCCTGCTAAAAACACAAAACAATACTCAGCCCTGAAAATCTGTGTCATCGGTTGCTTCTGCAAAAGATGAGATTGTAGTCTTAGATCTAACATCACAGACCTCATTCTCATTCTAAACACATTTTAAATTGGTCTCAACAACACTACTCCTAATTTATGCTATTGTGAAAAGATACGATGTTCAAATTCAAATGGCTGCATTGTGGACTACTTATAAAAGATTGAGGCCCGAGTTCTGATTGCACTTTTCAATCAAGAAAAACTCCCATGATTTCTACAAGATAAGCATAGTATAAGTGAGATGAGAACCAAGTCATTCAATTTCAGATTAGGAACAGATACAGGCGGTTTTGGGGGGGTTGGGTTTTTTTTTTTCAAAATCCGTGTCCCACTAACATGTCAGTTATTTGTCAAGCAGCTGGCCAAATAATCACTCCAGCACAACTGGATAGACATTCATTTCCACCCTGGACTAATTATAAATAGCAGCTAGACAGAAGAAACATCCAAAATTAAAGTCGCTCAGCAATCCCTAAATATATCTTTTACATTAGGCATTTCCCAGTAGACTTAATAAAATATTCTACTTTTAAATGGAAATCAGATTCTGGACATTTCATCAGTTCTAGCTACATTATGACAAAGATAAACAATATCGATCCTTTGGGAAAATCAAAGTGTTACAGCAGCCTCCTCCAAAATCAAGCCAAACTACAGAGCAGCTCAGTAATATCTCCAGTACAAAAACAGAGTTCTTAAAAGGCAGTAGAACATTTTGTTTTCCAAATCTTAGTATTCCAGGAAAACTGCTTGGACAGCGTGGGAGGGGCTAGGCTAACCTGAACTACAAACCGGTCTAGAAAATCAGTTTCTAAGAGCTCTGAAGAAGTGAAAGATTAGATACTGAATTGATTTTCTCTCCCCCCTCCCCCCTCCGGAACAGTTTTATGTTTGAAGACACACAGATTTCTGAACTCTGTTTCACATGGAAGTTTGGATTTTGACAAGTCTAGTAAAATGAAAATGAAATATTTCATCTTTCTTGCTTCATTTCAGCAGTCAGAATGCTTCAGTTAGATAATATTAAAGGCCATAAAAGACTGAACTGCGTAATTTTTTCAATTTAATTTAAATGCTTATATTACATTCTGATAATTTCTAAAGTAATTTCACCTAATAATTTGTATTAATGTTGTATAGTTTCAGCATTATCCACACAAAAAGTCTGAACTTTACTGAAATTATTTTTTCTCAGCTTAATGGTTCCAAATTTTGCATTAAACAAAAACCTGGGAAATAAACACAGATTTTGAGATATGAGAATTTTCTTTGGAGAGAACACTCTGGTTTTTGAGAAGTTCTGACTGGGTTGGCCATTCTACTTGGCCATCACCAGTAAAGAAGTATAACTTGAAGAAGGGGGAGGACATTAGAGGAAACGGAGTAGGAGGAGAAACTGGATTGCAGAGAATGCATTGTAAATTCAGAAAAGACCAAGACATGAGAATGAGACTGGAACTGTGAAGGTGAAAAGCTTAAGAACTGAAATGAAGTATAACTTCTGCAGACGCAAACTGTTCTCCACACTGCCAATGCTATTTTAATAATAGGCAGTACACATTAGCAATGTTGAAGTTTTATAAGGTGGAATGATGCAAAAATCATTGCTAGGATAAGAAAGGAACAAAATGCACAGAACACATGGGCTGCAAATGCTGTACAGCAACTTGCTAATCTTCATCTCTTCCTCACTCCTCTATGCCCTGCATTTATTCAATATTTTCTTAGTCCTCCACTTTCCCCTTTCTTGGCTTTATATCGTTTTTCACATCACCCTCTTCTGCTTGGAATAACCTCACAAATAAAGCTGGCAAGGCCTCCTTCTTCACATCGCTCCTGGAGACCCATCTGCTCTGGGAAGCTTTCCAGCTGTAAATACTCACTCTGCGTTTTTTCTGCACTGTATCAACTTCTGTCTTTGGATTGCGCACTTCTCAGGGTGGGGACCCCATTACTGTCTGGCATGTTTATCCTACCACGTAATGACTTCTTTCTCATATAGTCTAAGTAATAGCAATAGCAAAGAACAGAGGAAAGTCACACCTCTGACTCAGCTCTACAGAGCAACAGGGAATACAGTGAGTGATCAGTAATTGATCATACCTTCTGCTGACAAAACTTCCGAATGGTCTCATTATAATACGGTAAAGACAGAGCAACTCACCTGGATTTCCTCTTGCAATAGACCAGTAGATTATCGAATAGAAAGAACATTCTCTCCTGGATATTTCCTGCTGAGATTTTTAACAAAGTCCCTTGCAGCAAGAGCTGTGTGCAGATATCTGTCAGATTTGACCCCTGAAACACAGAAGAGAGATATTTTTTATTTTTAACTTTTTGTGTGTTTGTAATGAAGGGTTTTACTAAAACGCTGTTCTTTTATCTGCATGTCATTAAACTGTGAAACAACTGATGCACTCATAAGGAGGAAGTTCTCAATTGCTTAATGGCTAAACACATCATGTTTTCTCTGGATTACAAATATTTTTTCGAGTCCTCATACACTACAATAAATCTTCCCTACTAAACTCCAGGAGACTTTTTCCTGAAGAAATCTTTCACTCTCAAAGCAGCTATATTGCAAGTCTCTCAAGACCACTAGTCTTTCCTGCATACCCTGAGCTATCATTGCAAATATCACAAGTGATGGCTTTAGGAATGCTTCATAAAAGAATAATGGTATTTCCCTAACATTAGAGCTCTGATACTGACATATGTCACTATTAACCATCTCTTTGCAAAATTATCTCAGTGGTCATACATCCTTCCAACTCTTTCATTGGAAGTATAAGCAGGTACTCTCCTCTCTCCATTCTGAGATCTAATAAACACATGTAAATTAGAAACATAGCCATGAAAATCAGAGGCTGGGTCCTGGACACTGTGCTAGCTGCTATGTGCAAGGTATTATATGCACTAGACAGACACAGAGGTAAACAAGCTTAGTGCTCAAGACACTTTAGCCTGTGAGGATGTCCAGAAGCTGAAAACCACAGCAGATCATTCTAAACCATTCACTCCCCAAACTGTTAGCCAGATTATGCCTAGGAAAAGTGGTCATACAGTCCTCTAAATGGGGCCCTTTAGGACCAAACCAGTTGGGCCCAAATGATAAACAACTATAGGACTGTCCCAGGTTGTTCTCAGGACAGGCAAACTCAAGTGTCCCTACGTTCTGAATGCACACAGTAGGGAATCTGCTCCTCAACTGTTCCATTGATCAAACAAGATGGTCTGGCTACATCTTAGGCAGTAGGCTTAAATTCCTTGATCTAGCATTACTTCTGAAGTACAAGAGTATCCTATCAATAAAGGTCCCTTCTCAGAAAAACACCCTGAGGCACTGGAAACATCTACCATCCAGTTCTGGATCACTTATTAGTTTTTACATTTCTCTTTGGGTGGGAAGGAAGAGCAACTTAAGGTAGCGGTAACATTCTTTCATGGTCAGCAAGCAGATAAGGAATTAGATTATACGACCCACTGCCTTGAGTCTTACTGGAAAAGAGAACTGGCTTTGGATTGCAAGGCATCCATTATCAACAAAACTGCGTGACTTGCAAAGGTCCATTAACCCTATATTCACAAACAGAAACATTTTGTAAAACACAATTCATCCCACTTAAAGAAACTGAAGACAGCTCTGTGCACAGTCATGAAATCCAGCCCCATCTAGAAAGTCACCCCAGAAGGATTTGTTTGAATTATTTTAGACATTGCATATGTGATTGGGTATTTTTGTCGTTTTTGAGGAAGGTACAGTCTGCTGCCATCAAGCTATTTAGGGAAAATCAGCTTTTTTAAAATGCAATGCAGTCACTCTAAAGGTGTGAATGAAGTTCTGATTACACCATTTTCTAAATCAAACTTTGCCAGCTGTGCTGTCCATATCTTGCTTTTAGTTAACAAGGAAGCAGCTATTCTTTAAAGGCTGCCAAGTATGCAGCACCAATTTTTGTGTTTCACATATGTGTTTCTATACATTCTGGATAGCATGATGCAGGAACTAGCTAGATGCAATAGTTCTATCTGCTGTCCTGATATGTTTTTATTTTTTTAATCATTCTATAGAAGGAGTTAATACAAGAACAGAAATGAGCACTTGTTATTTTGAAAATAACCTGTTACTATCTCCAGGAGAAATCGCTATCTCTCAGAATTACACCACCAAAGGCCTACTAGCGCATACACAAATAGGAACAGAAACCAACCGACTATACAACACAAAAGCATGCTCCTCATGTGGTTTGCCTATGGAGAAATCAAGGCTCCAGGGCACCTCAACATCAAGTACTTCATTTTCCAAAAGATACCCAAAGACAGCAAAAGCAATGAGCACGGTGATATCAGTAAATGCAGTCAAACTTTTACCGACACAGGAATCACTCAGTAAATTATCTGGCCTATTTTGTGCAGGAAGTGAAAGCAAATGATTGCAACAGTTGATTCTCATCCTAAAATCTAAGAATCTTTGTTTTTCCATCAGACCATCACGATGGTATCTGAACACTGTTGATGCATTTCCTGTTTGCTGTTGACCTATCTACTTCCCATTTATATCAATTTCAGAGGTTTTTCAATAGTAAGATACAGAGTAGGAAGATTTATTTGATGTTTTCAGACATAACATGGGATTTCTCACCTTTCTAAGTGGGACTAAGCTGCGGGGGGGAGGCAGGAAGAAAAAGAAAACATCATAGCTGCTGGAATTGCAAATTACAGCCAATTATAAAATGATTGATCTGCCTAAGTGCTAACACATATCTTACAACCCATGCTGTTCTGTGACAGAGGTTTTGCTTCCCTATGCACTTCAGGCTGGGAGAATTTGGTGATACGGAGCAATTGTTCAGTAAAAATAATTCACAAGGACTCATGAGGAGGAGCTCTCTCTACAGAAAAATCAATATAGAATTAATAGAAACAAAATATTAACTTGTTTTTCACTAAGCAAACGAAAACATTGTATATAAAAATTGGTCTTCTCATGCATCCTCTACTTCTCTTTCCCCTTTTTTTAAACTAATCTCCATTTCCCAGAAGCATTAAAAAGAATCAAAATGACCTGCCTGAGACTAATCCGTAACATACATCTACAAGGATTCTGTGCATTCCAAAAGAATGAATCTGAGTAGAGTTCATTTTGATGAACAGACCTCTGAGTAAGCTGCAGGCCTTCAGCGGCTTCCCAGACTTGGCCTACTTTAACATGTCCCCGTATTATAATCTGTCTCAGAAAGAGACTGACAGGATGATGCTAGTATATGCTCAGTGCATGACAGTGATAGTTGTGTTAGAGAGGGAGACACAGATCGGTGGGTGGAATGTTGAAGAAAAAATGCTGAACTGCACTTAGTGAAGTTACAGATGACTCTTCAGGAAGAAGAGATGCTGCAGAAGCAAAACAATGTCACGTTGTTCTTCATGTTGGAAATACTGGAAATATTGAGGGTGGCACTGACGGCAATAAGATGAAGCTCAGACCAGGGATGGTCCATTGGGGGAACTGGAAGGAAGTGCAAAGTCATAGAAACCAGTGAAACTGCTGGTTTGTTAAACAGAAATATTAGACAAGGTGGAGCCAGTTTCAAATTACATGAACAAATTAATGCCAAACGTCATGTTAGGCTGCTTGCACACTCACCAGGTTCAGGCTACATATCTTGTAATTGTAAAATACTTGAACATAAGTAAGCTGATCTTCACTCCTTTTTGACAATTGAGATGTCTCCGATCAAAATAGTTGGAAGCTGTAGGCCTTGTTGAATTAGCATGTATGGTATATAACCATATATACAAGGCATTAGTGTTTCAGAATCCATATCCATGCTAACAGAAAAAGGAAATATTCCATTTCATATAAGAGATTGCCATCAGATAAACTAAAAATAGGCATAAATTCACCTTATAGACTTCATCCTACAGCCAGCTCTGTGGCTTACATCACTGCATTGTTAAGCTAAAAACGTATTTAATTCAGTAATTGCAGCTTTCCTTAGATAGCAGTTAGGAGCTCTTCGCATTAGGAATAAACTGAGAAATGCGCCTGAAAGAACTAAAACCAGCTATTCACAAACACAGCACTTTGCTCTAGAGTCATAACTTGTAAGACCCCTAGCACTGTGAAAACCCAAGACAGGAACTTGTCAATCAGTTTCAAACTTCTTTACACGTACAGAAGCAAAAAATGACATGTTGAGCATTGGCACATATCTGTGATGTACAAAGCTAGTTTTCCTTCTTTTAATATGCCACTAGAATAACTCGGAAACATTCCACAGCTTACTGAGAGGGAAAAACACTTTTTCCTTTTTGAAATTTTGAGCTGAATGACCTAGGTGACTTTGTTACAAAACAGTGTATATAAACAAATCCGAAAGGGCGTTCAGCCCCAGAACGATGCTGGAGAAGTTAAACCTTTAAAAAAAGGCAATAGTTTTGGATACCACTTCATTTATGGCACCATGGACACTTCAACAGTCATGCTTCAGGCTCCGGAGTTCAAGCCTCTCGCCTAGATGACCCAGAGTTGCATTGAACCTGAAATGGTTTTAACTGCTTCTAGAAGTCTTGCTAGACAGAACATTATATGACTTTGTTTGCTGACCTTGCTATCCAAAAAATACACAGCTGGATATCTGGGTTGTTCTCACATCTCTAGCTGGATGCCAAGAACATCCTTCAGGGAAAAAATGAGCAAGGTTTAAAACATACACGAAAGATAAAAAACAACCCAGAAGAGAGACATAGAGAGCACCCAAGAGTCCGAACACGAGGAAGTTTACATGACCTCTAACAAAGTGTCTTCAGCTAAGAAATCCTCAGCTGGCAATAATCAGCCTTGACATTTTAAATGTCAGTCTCACTAAATGCCGACGCCAGTCTCTCCATGAGACCATTTAACACCACTGACTCCCTATGGTGCACCTCCCAGAGGCTTCCAACTCCACTGATTCAAGGGCCTCAACGAATGTCATCACAATATAAGCTGCCAACCCTTTGCACACCATACCGACTTCCCAGTATTTCTACGAAGTGGCTCTTCTTCCAGAGTTGTTCTTACCCCAAGCTTCACTTTCTAGTTTTCTCCCTCTCTTCTTTTTCTCCTTTCCATAGTAAATGCTTCTACCTACACATATCCACTAGCTGGTAAATACATCACTAGAAACACACCCATGAGCAACTTAACTGGAGCAAACACAAATATATCAGTTGCTTTCTAATCTAATACTTGCTAATCTAACCTTTATCTTTTATACAGGAAATCTGCATAAAGCTAAGTGAGCTAACTTTCAAAGCTCCCAGAAGAACTAAAGGCTTGTAGGAATGGAAAGAGAAACTTCTGTTATTTAGACCAGTCCTGATTTGATCTTCCAGAATTTGTCTTTCAAATGAGATGTTTCCATTTTAAATGTCAGTCATTCTAGCTCTAACATCTTTCTTTCACAATCCATTTGTTCTCCTACAATTTCGCAGCAGCCTGCACACCCAAAATAAAACACTGAATTCTAAACTCGTCAGAGTGATGCCACCCACACTGTCAGGAGCATTTACACATCATGTAAGAAACAGAAATCCCTGTGCACAGCATGAGTCATTAAACTTCAGCCCATTAAACTGTGTTGCAAACTCCCTCCAGAGAGCTTGCTAGTCCTGCATCATACCTCCCATCCTTCAATGTGGGACTGCAACTGTTCAAGGGCTTCCAGTTTCTCCATCTGTCTCTTCGTCTCATTGATATTTGTGCACACTGTCTTCATTGCCTGCAACGCGTTCTGGACAGCTGGGTGATCAGGATGCTTAGAGGGAGTCCTCTTAGCTAATTCCTTTTAAAAAAAAGAAAAAACATGCAATGTAAATGTAAAAGTGGCTCACGGAAAGGCACAAGCATTAGTGTGCAGTCCCACAGTAAAATGCCAGAACCAGTGCAAAATTAAAGAGACGTTGTGGGCATGTTTCTGCAGATGCTGTTCTCTCTTCTGCATCTGTGCAGGGTTGCTGTTTTATATGAATGCTGCTAAACAAATTAAGCAATCATTCACATCAAACATGCCAAATTCAGAGAGCTCAAGCCAAATATGTTTTGCTGTGTCACATATGTCTGCTTCTAGTGTGAACCAAAGCCAAATAAATTAAAAGATTACATAAAAACCACACTGTCCACTTCAAAGACATGCAATGGACTGTTGATCTAGCCATGGTATAGATGCTATACCAGCCCCAGGGATGTGTATCCAGTATTTCAGTAATGCTGAGCTCGGATCTTTATATCAGATAAAAATTCTGCCCATAGCAGTTCTTGTCCGGAACCACCACAGCTATGGAAGCAGGGTTTTCCATAAACTAAGGCCTCACAGGAATAATGCTAGGCTCTGTACCCCACCTACAGTACTCAGAAAAATGACCAGGTTGACTAATCCCAACCCACGTGAAGCTTTAGGACCTAGATTGTCTACACTGATTCAGCAAAAATGTGCAACCAAAGTGCAAATCAGATTTGCCTAAGAGTGGAACTGCCCTCGTGAGAAGCCTGTCTCTGTCTACTGACCAAAGCGGTATTCCAGTGAGACACCTCTCCTAACTCAGACACCTCAGTGTACCGGGCATCTGTACCCAGGTGCTGGCAGGGGGGGCTGCAGTGGCCTCTGTGAGGAAAGGTGAGGGGCTACCCCGCACTGGACACAGCCGGCTCCGCAACAGACCCACAGTAGGACCCGGCTGAGCCCATCAGAGATGGTGGTGAAGCCTCCGTGAAAATGTGTTTAAGAAAGGGCAAAACACGGTATGGCAGAAAGGAAAAACGTTGAGAAATAGCCCTGTGAGGACCAAGGCCTGAGAAGAAGGCAGGGAGGAGGTGCTCCAGTTACCAGAGCAGAGATTTCCCTGCAGCCCTTTGAAAGACCAGGCTGGAGTAGTATCTCCCTGCAGCCCATCCAAATGTATTTTATTTGGCCAAAAACAGACTCAGCTTGGTTTAACCTGTGATGGTAATTAGTAAGTGAACTCCCTGTCTTTATCTTGACCGACAAACATTTTTTCGTCTTATTTTCTCCCTCACCCCATCAAATAGTATGAGTGAGAGAGTGACTTCGTGGGCAACTGGCAGCCAGCCAAGGACAACCCACCAAATGCAGATAAGCGCCTACAACTCTGTGCATTCAGAAATTGCAGGGAAATGAACTAGCCACAGCTGTCCTGTGTATAATATTAATTTTATGAAGGAAGAAATTTATATACAGAAGAATAAGTAACTTGACCAACAGCAAGTCACTTGCAGAACCAAGACTTTCTGGCACTCAGTTCAGTGTTTTAACCTCCAAGACATGTCCATGGCAAGCGCAGAGGGCTCCCCAAAAGGCAAAGTGGGAAAAAGTGCTGGAGTGGGAAAGAGAGAGGCCAAGAGAGCAGCAGGAGTTCAGCAGGGACTCGTCCCCAGATCACTTATAAGAGGCTGGGGCACTTGTTTTGACTGGAGAGATTAACACAGACATGAACATGTCTGTTCTGAACAAGTTCCTAAGAGACTCCGCTTCACTTGATTCAATGCACAACAGCCCAGTTAAACACTGCCCACTGAAAAACAGCAGTGAGAAAACTTGGGACCTGACAATGTTAACCAGTTTGGCAAAAGGGGTAACCACTGTCAACTCGCAATTAATCATTTTTTAGACCAATAGTATTTTATAGTCAAGCCACAATTGGATAAAAATACATAAAAAACCCCTTAACTAAGGCTGGTAATTCCATCTTGATACGTAATATGGTGTTTAAGACCCACATTTTTACATTGCCTGGAATATTTAACTTTCTCACTATGTTGTTTTGCCTCAGCATGTTATTTGGTTGTTTTAAAGTCCCGTGCGTAAATGGCAAACTCCTGCTGAATTGCTTTATTTTGCATGACACACAAGAATGAGCTTGAACATAGCCAGAGAGCCTGCACAGCACTGTGGTCTGAACACCGCTAAATTGCTTCAATACATAGTTCCCATAGCAAAGGGCAAAGACAGCCTGCTACAGTTGTTGTTTATCTAAAATAAGTGATTGCAATCCCCAAATGCCTGTCATAGGCTCCAGTTAGGCTTAATCTGTGGTTTGATTTGTCTTTTGTTTCTCCCAATCAGCATGTCAACCTAAGCAAGTGTCTCTTCATCACACAAAATTTTGCCATATTGGCCTTAATTTAAAGATCTTTGTGCCATGCTGTCTTGTTTGGTGGTGACATACTCTGATTTCAGGTACAATCCTGAGTGTTACTGGGGCTTGCCTTGCTACAGTTGGTCACATCACCTGTAATATGAGCACTGCTCCTAAACTGACTTATGTCCACACACAACCTCTAGAACAAATTAACTGGCACTTTTAGGCTCAAGTTACATGGCCTGTCAGAGGGTGGAGGGATGTGGGCTGGAGTTCAAGTTCTGCGGAAGCTTGCATTAATTTATAGTAAGTAGAACTGCTCTATGAAGTTCTTTAGAGGAGGTCACCTTTAGCATGTGAAAGGTTTGTGCATACCTAGCTGTACTGTTCTACTAGCAGAAACAACTGTAGAATAAATAATTAGGCCGTGATGTGCTGAGATACCAGCAAAATTGGAAGGCGTATTTGAAAGGAGGAAGCTAGAGTTAAAAGTAGTACAGGTTTGTTTCTGCCTTTGCACAGAGCTTCTCAGTGTTTCCTCTCTGCTTCCTCACACTGGTTGGAACAAGACTTAAATCACTAGCACTAGTAAACTATCTTAAGACCCAATGGTACAGAAGTGCAACGTATTTTAAGTATTTATTAACATCTTGGTTTGCAGACCCTTTTAAAGTAAAATCTGCATCTTGAGATTAAACTGGTTGGCCACTGAGACTCCTTTAAGCAATGCAAGAGACTGGTCTCATGAGAATCAAAATATGGCAATGGGAGGTGCTCTCATTCCCACACAAACAGATCCTGGAGACAGAGGCGCCCAAATGAATGTACGGGAATGTCGGCTGTTTGTCCAATCAAACATAACTATTCAGTTCTTTGCATAGATTTGGTATTTTGAGAATTTACTCATAGCCACAATTTCTCTTTTCAGAAAATTATACATGGAAATTGACAATGGCTCTTGTCAGAAGGATGGCAGAGGAGATGGGTAATATGCTGACAGCTGGGAATCCCATTAAGAGAGAGGAGTTAATGATCTTCAACTCTTTGATGATTTACAGAGTAACGCATGCACAGGAAAAAGAGGCTGGCTGCTACAAACAGTTGAAATGCCATCACAAATGAAATTCCCTATGGAAGTTTTTTATCCCACTTTTGCTGAAGATAAGGCCAAGGAAAGCAAGTGTTCAAAAAGAAAAGGCAGGAGAGAAGTGTTTCACCTTGGTCACACTAGCCGCTGCTCCATGTTTCCAAAACAGAGTGCAGAATTTTAGCTACATGACTCTCATTAAACATCAATGAAGTTCTGCAGCTCAAGTGACACCCACACTGCTTTGGAACAGATATGTATACACCAGCACTGCCTAAACAACCATTTCTGAAATATCACCAAGACACAGAGAAAGAACTCTTCATTCACAGCAGGCCTCTGCTGCAAGAAACACAGCATCTTTCCCCCTCCTGCTAGCTGCCTGCAGTGCTGCCCAAGGAGCCGGAGAGGAGGCTAGGAAAGGCAGGGAGGGTGCTGGCTGGGGCAGTCCGTTGCCTCAGCAGCACAGACAGTCAGAGAACTTGTCCCACCGCTGCCTAGCCTTCAGCCACCTGAGGAAGAGCCATGCTGCTCTGGCGCTGCCATTCCCCAAAAGAGCAGAGCCCAGCACTTCTCAAACATAGCCAGGGAGCTCTGGGTGCTTATTTATTTTAGTGACAGATTTATGATGTGTAAACTCTGAGAGCATTTGTGAACAGTTTGAAAGGCAGCTGAGAGACAGACCAGATGGCAAACCTTGGGCGTGACTGTCTTGTCCTCCTTAAAGCTTATATATATTGGTGTCTGGAATTGCTATCTTATGTATTGCAACTTGTGCACGAATAGGGCCAGGAAATTAGGTTGTTGCCACTTGCAGAAAACTGTTCCTTGCAGAGTTTCTTAAACTAATTCATAAAACACATCTACTTTCTAGCTACAGACTTGTTAATGCTTCAGACTAACCAA
>Ga0181612_100220_pt1 | contig 27112 bp, 11 predicted proteins | sample HoacroProtozoa21_FD_119630 | JGI IMG/M metagenome (GOLD analysis project Ga0181612, IMG submission 119630) | Hoatzin crop microbial communities from Cojedes, Venezuel. Combined Assembly of Gp0051906, Gp0051904, Gp0051908
CTCTGGGGTGTTGAGTTACACATATTACAAAAAACTAATAACCAATTAAGAGACCAGCAGCCCAGGGCCCTTTCAAGTACACAAAATATATCATGCAGGGAAAAGGAAAAGAGGAATGAAGAAAGCCAAAAGAGAAAAATCAAACACTGGAAATCTGAAATACTATCATAACAGTTTACAGCACACCACCAGGGAAGAGATGTACAACGCAATGTAAAGAGGCTAGACTGTACTCAGATTGCATTAGTACCTTGATTAAGGCCAAATGGTAAGGGATAATCAAGGGCAAAGCTTTAATTCTTCGTATTGCCAATTGATTAAGCAACAAAATCATGGATGAATGAAACTATGTAAGAAATAGCTAGTTATAATCTCATTTCAAGGTGCTTTATGAATCCTTCCAAAACTTCCATTTTTTTATTATCAAGCCTGAAAAAGGCCAGCTTTCCATCCCACTTCTTCCATGAAGGATAGAGACAGTAGGAAAAACCAGGAAGAAATCATCTCAGAAATTTTTCTTAGGCTTATCTAGTGATTAGAGTAGTGTCACCAGTTATTGAGAGGAAGTCTGGCTGAGGCAAAGGGCAACCATCTCCTGTGTCCTGCACATGAGTAAACCCTTAGCTGGCAGTCCTCACACCCTTCCATACCCCACGCCCAAAAATATTAAACAAAATTGCACATAAGAACCTTGCACAAAACAACCTGTATGCAAGAACTGAGAACATAGCCAACTTTTTTTGTGATTTCCATACACGTTCTGTTTTACAAACTCAGGATGAGACCCATACTGGAAAGGCAGGCAAGCTGTAAGAGAATCTTCTTAAGAGTTTAATAGGTGCAAGTCAGAGTCTTGCATCAAATGAAAATCTACTTCCTAAATTTCCAAACAAAAATGGAAAACGAGTTTAAAATTCAAGAGGTCTGTAAACGTGTGAATGGCACAGGATAGTTTAGAACAGCATCCAGACTTTTTGCTATTTCCCATAACCTAGATTCAAATCTAGTTACGGTTTCCCAGAAACTATCCACTTTTCTGTAATTTCCAAACTGAAAAGACTGGTATACAAAAAGGCAGGATACTTCATGATTTTATGTGTTTTTTTCACTGAGGCTCTGGGAAAAATACAGACCAAAATATGAAACCATATTCTACTCTGTGTTATGAAGGCATTTTATTCCTCACTCATGACACGATGTCTGATCATCTCAAATAGGTCATTAAGCATGAGTATATACGCACATGTGCAGGTTTCTATGACAGAAGGCAAAGTCCAAGGCAGGTGTCCTGTGCTTCAGTAGTTCGTACCAACCATTAGCTCTGTGGAGAGGCTCATCCTGCAATTTAGGGCTGACTCCACTCACTCGCTAGTCTCCCCAGCAATTGTACAGATGCTATTGAGCAACAGAGTTGGGTCATCAGGCCTAAAGCCCCCCAATCAGGCTCGGCATCTGTCAAATCAGACCTGGCACAGGAGCAAGAGCTGGTTTTCTAGAAAGAAAGTCCACTTCAACAAAGGGCAAGACTGTCTGCAACACTGCTAACTGCAATGCAAAGCTTAGCTGAGTAAAATCAGACCTACACAACAGCTGTACAGTAGTTGCAGACTGGACTCCAGCACAAACCTCAGAGCCCTCCTTATAATGTTATTTTAGGATCTCTGACACACCTCACATTCCAACCCGGATGATGGGTGTTAAGCACCAGCCAATGAAAAAACACATGTAACAAGAAGTGACCCCGAACTTGACAGCTCTGAAAGCAACTTACATACGAGGAGTGCATGAGAGACAGAGCAAGTCATCACACACAAGCATACATGGATTTGTGTCTGAATTTATGTCTGAGTGCATGTGCACATCCCTCTGTATGAGAGAGAGAGAGAACGCACACACACTTGGCACACAGAAAGTTTCTTATTATTAATTAGATTTGGTAAGCAGTCATCAGAATCAGTGCTTAACCTAGCCATTATTGAATCAGCAAATGAGTCTATACAAGGACATGGAAAGAAGTGAAAGTATTAGACTATTTCAAATTAATTAGACAATATGACCAGCTCAGGAGAAGCACTGCATTCCTAAGCAGATGAAAACAAGATGACATTTGCTCAGGTAAGAAACTGGCATATGAGCAGATGCAGCAAGCAAAAATGGATCCAGTGAAGAAAAGGGAGGAAAAGAACCGTAAAATGTCTCAAACACAGAGAGAAGAAAATTCAACTTCCAGCAGTATTAAGAGGAAGCCAATGCAGAGATGTTGGTGATGTGGTCAGTGACAGCCAAGCAAAGTACTCCCAAAACTTCTTAAAATAAAAAAAAAAAAAGCAAGTAAATTACATGCTAGGAGCACAGAGAAGTGCAAGAACTGTGGGTAAAACAGTATTAGCAAATAGTAAACTCATTAAGAAAAAAAAATTGTTCTGATTGTCCCAAACTACTGCAAACTAGTGACAGGCTGTCCAAGTCAAATCAGACAGATATCCAAGGGGAAGAAGGCAGAATCATCTCACTCTGTCATGCCCTGGTTAAATCGCTCACAAGGATGAAGGAAATGCAGGCTCAGCTCCTCTTCTGCCTGGCAGGAGCTGGACCTACACCTTCCAAAAGAGTGACCCAGTCCAGCTACCAGGTGGTGCAAAGAGCAGAGCCAGCCTGCTCTGGCTAACAAAGCCTACGTGTCCACCCGAGCAGAGGGCTGCCAGCCCCGCAGTGCCAGCCTCATCCCACAGCCCAAAAGCAACGTGTGCTACTTGCACGCACAATGGCCTTCGCCAGGAGGAGGAACTGAAAACCCCCTACCACGCAGCCAGCGGCACCGGCACCCTTCCAGGAGGGACTCCTCTAGGAAAGCCAAGGCTGAGAGTTCAAAAAAAGGAGTCCTTGCTAGTGAAAACAAACAGCCTTTTTGGTGAGGAGTGGAAATACCGATCCAGGCTCACAGCAAAGTCCATAACCCCTGGGCTACCACCATTGACTTCCAGTGCATCATACCAATTTAAACAGTAGCTTAACAAAAAATGCCAACAGACATAATATAGTATTTGCAACTTGAAGGGCAAATTTAATGTAACTGGAGACAAATCCCACATTGTAACCAGAGACAAAATAGTCAGGTACAATCAGATTTGTCTTTCTTGAGACTTGTAGCCCAACAAGTAACCCTCCTTCACAGCTCTTATCATTTGCTAGTAATTGTGACCTATCCCAAATCCCCATTATTCACCTCAGCTGGGTATCACACCCAAAAGTGAGGAGATTTACATGGAGTTTTGCTTATGGAGAGACCTTCCTTTCAACTGCAAAAAGCAATACAAAAACATGACAGACCTGAAATACCTTTTCTTTTAGAAACCAAATCTACAATTCCAATTGGTAAAGACACCTCTTGTGGCATAGAGACAGACAAGGATAATGCCATGCTCCTGAATGAACACATTAAGCTGCACTATGGATTTCAGCAGAAATTAAATTTAATAGCAGCCAGAGTTCTGAAAATGCCTGTTAAATCCAGCACAATGTGGTACATCAATATGTTAACCCAGTTTAGGAAGCTCTTACAAAACCAGCATTTTCAGAAAGCGGTAATGTGAGCAGAACTCCATAGGTCAGATGATTTAAAAAATTCTGTATAAAAAGAAACTCGAGTAAATTAATGGCCAGCCTTGCTCCTGCATGTTACGGAGCCCCGGCAGGCAGCACAGCAGTTAGCCTCCTACAACACCTTCACTGTTGACTCATTTGTGAGTCATCGCATTTTTAGTGGAGACATCACGTTGCATTTCTGTTGTTAGGAGCCAGAGACATCCTGTAAGAAACAATGTATGCGTTTTCAGAGCTGATTCAGACCTGTGTGCAGCAGCAGAATAATAATAATGTGCCGGCATGTGTGTCTCCCCTTCTCCACTCAGCCTCTCCAGTGGTCTGACTGCTGGCTTTATATAACCAGAGACACTGCCATTTTAAAGCTGATGATTTTTCCTTTCTTTTTTAAAATGTTTTTCAGACTGTTTATTGCCAGGTTAATTCCTAATCAAGCCTTTCAAAAAACAAAACTCCCCAAGCCTATTCTACTTGCTTATACTGCATCAACTGTGTCCCATATTATAAAATTTTAATTAAACAAACTTACTTGGCTGGAAGGTAAAATAAAACAAAAAATTTAATTTACGGTGTTTATCAGAAAAAAAGATCACCTGGGTTGAAAAGCAAGGAAGAAAACTTTGAATTGCAGAGTTGCCTGGAATTCATAAATATAGATAAACGGAAGTCCAATGAGGTATGTCAAATTGCACCTAGAAGTCCGTGGTAGAGCTGTCCAATGTTTTTACAGGAAAAGTAAATGCATACCAGTCTCAATGCTAAGAAAAATCTCAATGCTAAAAGCAAGTTTGGAAACGGTCAGGATTAGCACACGCTCATGAAAATGCAGACCAATGGAGCTACAGTACCTACCTAAAGACAGCCTTTAATACAAAGGCGTGAACAAATGCCAGGTTCCCAGCTGTTCTTGATACTTCCCTAGTGTTTGCAGTGTTCTTCTAGATGCTGTACATTTCTGTCATTAGAAATAATAGACTAACTTTGCAGCATAAAATACACCAAATTTGGTTTTAACTGGAGCCAGAACAGAGCACTGCGTTTTGTTGCACAATACACTACAACCTCCTAGATGTCAAGAGATGAAGAAGCCTTTTTTGATAAGGCCTTTAAATCACAGAAACGTCTTCCCATTTAAAAAAAAAAAATCTTCTGGAGTTTAGATGTGAGGAAAATATCTATAAAGAATATTAATCAACGCATTGTAAGGCCAAATTTTACCAGAAATAAAAGTAGTGTTTCACAAGACAATCTGACTGGATTCTCAAGAAGCAGCCCATAAACTAGCAATGAACCACAGTCCAAACATAGCTTTACTGCTCAGAAACAAAAGACCTAGTGATTTCCAGTAATATATTTATGTTCTCCAGAGCCAAAACCCTTTCAGACTTTCAAGTCACTTAAGGCAAGGCAAAAAAGATGCACTTAGGCAGAACCTAGGTGCCTGTGCCACAACGGAAAATCCTTCCCATTGCTGCTTCCGAAAATTCAGTTGCCTAAGCAACTGCGATCGGGACTTGTAAACCAGGCAGTGAACATGTACAAGGAGCCCCATCGCACATTTAGGAGCTAAGGGTTGGCACAAAATGTGCAGATGGCTGTGCTGCTTTTAAAACCCACATGACAGAGAAGGAGTTGATACCCTTTTATCCAACAGACTAGCAGAGAAAAGAAAAACACAGGCTGCAGGCTCAGTTTCCTCCTTCAGTTGAAAGGATTAAGGTATGTATCTCCCATTTCCCTGCTACTCAGACTTCAAATTTTGCCGGGTTAGGTCCAATTCCACCTCCCCCTCTCGAGCAGATTTACTTCATGGGCAGTGTTTCAAAATTAATTGCTTCGAACGGTGAAAAATAAGCTGCCTTTGCAGTGAATCAGCTCGGCAGTCACCTGGCAGAAGACACACTAGATGAAAACCACAGAGCAAAGAAAGTGTGTGTGCTCTAGTTTATGTGCATACTGGATACAAGACTGACATAGCTGGCCCTTAAAGAACTCCAAATATTGTAAGATTCTTGTACTTTTGAGGGATAATTCAAAACACTGTATCACCGTAAGATAAAAGAAATTCCTGCACAGGGATGTGAAGCTTTTCTGCTCAGTTGCTCAGGCTAGAGTGAAGGCTTAAAATAGCCCTCCCTGACTCATGCTATTTCCAAGAAGACTATAAAGGAGCGAAGGATCCAAAGGGATTTCTGCCATGCTACAAGTGCCTGTAGGCTTGGATTTACATGGAGGTGTTACCAAACATTGTTAAGAGTTCTCTCACAAAAACATTTTCACAAGAAAGCGCTGACTGCATAAACTACAATTTCCACAGACACGTCAGTTTTGATCAAATGTTCATTGGAAGTATTTGTCTAATCTGATTAACTGGTCTGGGTTTTTGGTTGAAACCAATACCCAGCAGGATTTAAGCCAAACTGTTAGAGAAGGCACTTTTAAAGTTCATGTTCTGATTACTCTTGTGCCTTCTTCATTACCCAGTCCAGCGAATTTTTAACTATTGAAATGAATTGGAATTGCTACCACTGGAAACCTTATGCTGTATCTAAATTAGTACAATGTGGTACAATAGGATTGGATCTTTGGTGATGAGGACCTAACATCTACCCTACACATGTTTTTATATGTCTTACTTCAGATGAGCTGTAGTCTGGTTTTCTGGGCTGGGCACCCATGAAAGGTCAGAGCACAGCAGACACATACATTCCAGAAGTGTGCATATCTTTTTATTTTCATCCACCAGAACGCAAGTTTACATTCTCTGAGATTGCTCTGCAAAGTGAACTGGAGTGCCTGAAATAGGGAATAACCAGGAGATTTGACTCAGAAGTGCTGTCATGATGTGAACTACAATGTTAATGCAGATGCAGGTCTATGAGCTGAGCTCTACTGTTCACAGAGCAAGAGCATGAATCCAAGCATTTCCAAGCAAGCACCCTAGTCGCTGAGGTATTCTAGAACTTGTCTTGATTTCCATTTGAAAGCTCCAAGGGCTTCAGGTGTCATTCCAGTAGAAAGGAGAAACACCTGGTGGAACTTCCATATTATCACGAGAGAGAATTCTCATTTCTCTGGACAGCTTAGCTGTTATTGCTATATTACCATTAATACCAAATACCAGGGAAGATGGAAAACCGTTGTTGCCAACTCCTACAAAAGTCTCCATTTTTATTAAAATTGCAGTCCTAAAGGCATGTGATTATGTAAGAATCTCGGGTTTCATTCAGTGAAAAATAAAAAATTCCTCTCCATGCAGAGAAAAACTTGAAAACATGTCCTCTAAAAGAACAAAAGCCAGAAGGCAAACAGAAAGAAACTAAACTGATTTTTTTTCAAAGAAGATCTCCGTGTTTTCAAGGCTATTTCATGAATTTGATGGAGGAATGATTCTTTTTTGGACTATTTGTTGTCTCAGTAACAATAACATTCCCCCAGGGTTTTAACTCCACTTCCTTCACACGTTATAAACTATAACATGTCTGGCCTTGCCTCGTTAGTCAGAATTAGCTAGCACGCTCTTGACATTGTACAAGGCAAAGGCTGGTGCCTCTTAGGCAAAGGGCATAAGGCCTTTGTCCAACCCACCCACGCTGCAGCAAGGACAACTTGGATCCTTGCGAAGATGTCATGCTAGAGTTGCCCAAAGTGTGGCAGCACTCAGACTAAGCCTGTGCCTGAATATCTGCTGGCGTGCATTCAATGCAGGCAATAAAAAGAGTCACAGCACGTTCTTAGATTTAGAGCCACACTTGACTGACAGACATGCCCCAAGGGGGCTTGTCCCCACTAGCAGAGGCTCTGAATTGGTACTGGCACATAAGTAACCAGACCTGCCTGTGCCTGGTTTTCTTGCTAAAGAGGGTGGTGGGTTTTGCCATGCAGTAATACCTCTGATTTGAGAAGAATTAATACATTTCATAACTGCAGTCACTAAGCAGAACAGCTTTCAACTAATGGCAATTTGATGCAGAATTTGAATAAGTTTCCTATCATCTGCCTTACATGAGGGAGAACATTCTGTAATGCCAGTTCTGAGTTGCTCCCGAACGTACACAGGATGTGGAACACAATCCCCGTGACGTGGAAGTAAAAGGAAAGCTGTGAAGGGCTTTCATATGTTGGGCTGTATTGAATTAAGGATACAGTACTTCCCAGATTATATGCAACGTATAAATTCCACTTACCAAAGCTTTTCCTTCGTTATTACCTTCTGGATAGTGTGGGTTAAGCTGGAAAAGAAAAGAAGTCAAATACCAACTTGATAGCTTTTAGACTTTTCAGAACTTGGGGGAGAGGTTCAGTTCTCTGTCATGTATCCACCCTGCACTGTTATGTGCAGTATTTAGAAGCAGTATGAGAGTAGTAGAATTACCGATCCAATTTCTGACTGACTTAAGTGGCTATGTCCTCGCTTCAAAAAAAGGTGCATCTTGCAATCAAGCTTGTCAACTAAAAAAAGGAATCTCCAATAACAAAAACCAGAAAGAATGATGGAGGAAGCACAGACAGTTACTCATCTAAACACAGTCAGTTATAGTCACCCACACACATACACACGCAACCACTTCCAGGGTTGAACTTGAGCAGATATATTGAGATAAAAACTAACTAACAGTGCTTTATGTCTACTGAGATTTTACAGGAAGACAGTGAACTCAGAATAAACACATCTTTGAAACAGGAATGGCAATGCCACTACAGATAAGTGTTTAATTACCCTGTGATTCTGTTTAGCCATTCTTAACGGGGAGAATATTTTCTGTGTTACGCCAGCATTATCAAGTATTAATTAACAACTAAAGGAGTATGAGAATTTTGGATGAAAGACACTACATAATAATGTGTAAAGTATTACTATTTAACTGTGTTTAATATGCTGTTCCTTTTGACAAGGGAAATATGTAGACTAGAAGATGACGGATTACATAGGCAGATATATACTCTGATAAACAAACACACATACACCCACACACTGGCTGCACATGAAGCCTTTCAAGATCTGACTTACATAATGAAACAACTTTGCCTCAGTATTTACTGACACAGGATATGCCTTCAAAGCATTGAAAACGCTGAAGTGAAATTTTTAGTTATACAAGGTAATGTAGTTTTTAAGCAACAACACTGTGTATACATCTTACAGATAAGTACACTCATTTGCTTGGCTTGAACTCAGCATTACCAGTGTGGAAGAACCAGACATTAATAGCACAGGGCAAGCTGAACAAATCCCAGTAAAATTTTTCAGTATCATGTCATCATACATCTAAAATTACACATACAACTACTGTGAGGAGTTTTTATTAAGTTTATACAGTTTTTACTAATACTGTATTGTTTATATCCCTTTACACAAAAAACCCAGCGCCTCTCCACATCGTGAGCCTGAAGAAAGGAGGAAAGCTTTTCCATACTCCTAAATTTGCTGAAAATTCCTTCCTTCTGTGTCATGACTTGACGCGCTAACACAGAAATGACCAAAGGTTTATTCTCCTGTCTTCATTTCAGTATTTGCATTAGCCACTGTGTTACCCTCACAAACCCAATTTAGAAAGCCTGCTTTCCTCCCTGCACTGACACCTATCCAAAATCTTGCATTTTACTCCTCCGTGGCATTCTCACAGTCTCCTAGCTCCAACTCCCGCCTACTTCTGTTATACAGCAACAGGAATGGGAAGTGAACACTGAAAAACAGACAACTAGAAGATATACATATATACATACATGTACGTATACATATATACGTAACTGTTCTCATACGGTTTTTATTTCTTCAGAAGTTCTCACATTTCTTTCAGCATTACCTTTGTTCACCTGACACCTTAAAATAATTCTAGTTGCCCATTCTAACAGCCAAGTTCAGCTCTCTACCTTTGGTCCTCCATCAAGAAGAGAGACAATAATCAGGCAGTGCTCCTGAGCCACAGGCAGACACAGTGACCTCTCAGCACAGGTGTGGAGAAAGTACAGAAAGGCTAAATCTGATCCTACCTTCAGGTTCTGCTGATGGTAAGTAAGCAAGAAGTAGTCTGGGTCATCTCCGGTTTGTCACTAGACTCAGCACAGAGAACCGTGCACCAAGGACTAGACGTTCAAATGGAGTAAATCTATGATGCCTGAGTGAATACAGTTGTCTACCCAGTATGAAATTGGCCTTGAATTCTGCTATTCTTCAGCTGTTCGCTCCAACATAATGATGATTTTAAAAAAAAAGCAGCAACAACAGGAGAAACTAGGAAAATCTCTCTCCCACGCCACTTCTTGCCTAATTTAAAACTGACTGAACAGATTGCCCTCAAATTTCCCAAACAGTTCATCTGTGGACAGAGGCTGAGCGAGACAGAAGGCTCAGATGAAAAATGAAGTGCATCCTTAATGATGGTTTTTCTTGCCCCACTGCAAGAGAAATAATACAACTAAAAAGATGTTGTTTAGGGAAAGTTTGGAGATGCTGACATTAAACAGCAAACACGACGGAATGCAGTTTTAGGGCTGATGTTTGTGGCCTCGTTTTCAGCTGTGCTGAGCAGCTGCCACTTTCATTTTCATTTCAGCTGAGGCTGTTGGTGCTGAGGATCTCTGAAAAATCAGACTATTAGCTGTTATCCCATACTATATTCTCCAGGCAGAGGGGCATAAATCATGCAGTGTTGCATGTCATATTACACCCGTTCTGAGCCCTTTTCAATATCCAAGTACAGCAGAATGAGCTAAGGACACTACGACAGTCCTAACACTCCAAAATCTACTGCTTGTTCTGACTTATGTAAGATCACCTCCCTGTTCTTCCGTAAGCCTCCAAATCAAAAGAATCCGTGAAAATAACAACATTAATAATTATTTTCCTTGTTGCTAATTAAATCAAGTAAAATTCCTTGCAGGTGTTTAGAAAGTAAGAACACTATGCTAAAATGGGACTCATTTAAGCTCAACCGTCTTCAAGCATTTTTGTGTTGTTGATGTGTTGAAGTTGCAATGTTACTTAAGTGTAGCTGAAATACAGTACTGTGTATGTCTGTAAAATGCCACTGGAAGGTGCGTGCAGTCAATACACAGTAAAAACACGATACATTGTAAACTGCAGAGCTCACACAAGTGTGATTGTATAAATCATTATTGTAATAGCTTCATTAAATGTTATTTTTTTAAAATGTATCTCCAACTGCTTCTTTTCCAGTTCAGAATAATCCAGAAATCCCAATCCTTCGTCATTCATTTTTCAACAAACTTAGGTACAGCCATTTTTCACCTTCCCATGGATGGAAGAGAAAAAGGTATCACAAAATGAGAGTTCATCTTCCTCATAGCTGAAAACCAAGCATCATCAAAGACCATGAAACTCATTCCACGTTATGGCACACTCATGAGACTCACTATAATATACTAACACTTGCCCATTACGTAAGGCCACATAACCTAACCACCCGAGTAAACAGCAATCACTATGTGGGGGGTAAGGGAGGTAAAATCTGCATCAAGTAACACAGACTTGTTACTCAGCATTAACGGAGAATAACTAGGGACGGGCAGAGGAGGATTCATGTGAATAGGCCACCTGATAGTGGTTGTGCTCATCCTTCACTCCACTGCCACATGGAAGGCCAGCTCTGTTGTGGGGATTTTGCAGTTGGGCAAGGCTAAGGTAATCAGCTCTCTCAGCTCCAGTGACAATGCTCTATGACACCCAAACACTTCATCTTTTCCAGTTGCTTACACCTATGAACCCAGACCCAACTCTACACATCCTCCAGCCTACATGAAAAGTCATAAAATCCAGAAAATGGGGCTACTGCATCAATTTTTCCTTCACACCACAGCACCACGGAAGACGTTACTGTTTCACACACACAGGCTAACAGTGCACACTGCCTTCGGTGCTTCATGAGCTTTTCCTTATGCAAAGGATCTATCAACAGGTAAGTACCACTGTAACTGCAAATGCAATTTGCACAATATAGTTCACAGGAAGCATCTGGGACCTCAACCTGCTCAGGCTCAATTTACTGGAGAGAAGAGAGCTTGGAAGCAGCCTAGAAAACTTGTCAGCAGACAAGGACAGTCAGTGCCATGAGAAGGCCACCACCGGATCATGTTTTTAAACACTAAAATCATTGACTATTTTGGCATTTATAGAAAGATTTGCAATTATGGAGACGATAATACATTCTTTAAATCTAAGCAGAACATGCATTTACTTGCATACTTTACTAAGAAGCCAAATTCCCAACTCAGGATCTACACAGGGTATCTGCAAGAGCCTGAAGGTCAGGGTCATCACTGCAGGTGGTCCTCCTGGGTGTAGAAAAATTGATGTCTCTTAGATAGATTTTGTGTTCAGCCTGGTAGCATGGAAAAAGAGTGGAGATATGAATGCACACATATACCAATATACTCATACTGTGGGAGCACCAGAAGGCACCCAGCAGAGACCACGTGTGACAAATACATAATAGAAGCCAGCTTTTACAGGTGGAAAACTGAGGTACAGACAAAGTCTTTAACCATTTCTGGTCAAAATTACTTGGAAGGGCAAGGAATCTCATTCCTGAATTTTTAGCTAATGCCCTCATAATGTGACCATCCTCCTGTAGAGTCTGCACAGTAGAAAGACAGCTTTCACCTATGTGTGTTTGTGTGTTACTTCTGGTATTTGGTTCTCAGAGAATGCAAGTGCCCTGCTAATCTTGAGGGGTATCCTGTTAGATCGAGCGCCAGAAGTCCCAGGCTCTGTCATCTCTACTGCTACAAGTTAGTCAAAGTTATATCTTAAAGTTTTCAACACATAAGACTTTAACACTGCATAACCTCCTGAGGTTCTACCATTGAGCAGAGCAACTTCTCACTAATACGTTGTTCCTGGCTTTAACTTCATTTTTGCACCTTCGCGTAGTAAGATACGCTCTACAGTCCAACAACTGAATTGTAAATGTCAGTCCATACTGTGGACTGTTTGAAATTTCACCTTTATACTACTGAATGCTGCCTTACCTAGACAGAGGAATGCACGGAAAGTACCCAAACAGGCTATTTTTGGACACTCTTAATTAAGAAGGAGAGAGAGGAGCTTGGGGAAAGAAACACCCATGCTGATTTTAATCAAATTTTGTTGACTAGTTAAAGGCTATTTAAAACATCTCATCAGGGAAAGAATTAGATTGCCAAATTTCAGCTAAATGCGCATTTTAATGACTTGGCTAAAACGAACATTTATGAAGGAAACCCTGACAGACAACGAATAAAAGGATCTATTCAACACACATAAACAGTTCCCATTTCATTTGATAACCAGCCTGTTAACACACAGGCTGTTACCTAATCAACAAGGGCAAGCGTTTGGGGGAAAAAGAGCCAGCACAAAAGGCAAAAAACCCACTTCTCAAATCTTTCATCTTCATTAGGCTTGCTTTGTCCTTTGTTAATGTCATACTGATTAGCTTTCAATAAATCTAAAGGACTTTTGCACAATATCAAGGGCTTCCATGGTATTCAAAGGACTTTTGCCATCTTATTAACCTGCTGGAGAAAGACTGGCTACAAGTCTACCTCAATAAACCCCATTCAACACTGCCACCTGGCACAAAGCTTCTGATAATCATCATCTGAGGAAAGTTTTAAAATCTTCAAAGGCCTTTTCTTTCAGGATTGTATTTTGTTGCCGGTTTGCTTACAAGCTGTGTCTTAGCAGAACAGGCAAGTTTCCAGGGAGCACTGGGAGAGCTGAATCTTTCTGTCTGCTTCAGGCCCCCCACACGGCACAAGCAGGGTGAAGCAGGCAGGGACAGCTGTCCCAGCACGGGGGAACTACTTCCTAGTCAAAAACTGGGATGAGAATCAGCTCTGACACCTCCCTGACCCAATTATTCACCCTCATCACAGGAGGAAAGGACAGGCTATCTTGACAGCATTTTTAGCTACTGTGTAAGCAATGGCAGGCCAGTGCTTTGGCATGCCTAAATCACCCTCGATTTAAAGACCTCACACCAGCAGAATAAGCTGGAGCTGCCACAACATGCAACTCTACGTTAGGCCAGGAGAGACTGGGGACTGGGAAATCCCTTTGCTTCTACCGTGATCAGGAGTAGAGCACCTGACCATCCACCGATGCCCGGTGCTCAGTCCCACACAGCCATATCCCATTCTGCAGGGGAAGCCAAAAGAAAGAAGAATGTCTAAGAGATCCTTTAGTCTCATCTGAATGCTGGGCCATAACTTCAGCATGAGCTCCAGTGGCTCCACGTCAACATGTGCTATATGAAAAAGCATCCTCATCTCTTCCAGGATTGTGTTCTAAACATTAATATTCCATATGCCTTTCAGTGGTATGGTCCCAGAAATAATGAGGGATGAATTAGACATTACTGAAATTCCTACCATTAAAAAAAAAAACCACACACACACAAAAAACCCAACAGTAAAAACCAGACAGGCAAAGCCCTCTAAACTTCCATCAAGCTTCAAAAATAAAGAAAAAGAGGCACAAATATAACTGAACGAAAGCTCCTCAAGTAATCTTGAAATAATAAGCAAAAAAAAAAAAATGCACTAAAGAACAGACCACATGTCTACATTTGCTGTTTTGGAACACATCAAAAATGCAATACCAGCAGCTGTTGTATTTTTAATAACAGAAGCAGGTCTTATAATGACTAAATGAAAATAAATGCTGTGTTAATGGCTTCACACTTCCTTTCTCCCAAAGCTCATACGTATACAGAGCTCAAACGCAGCCAGCTGCAGACAGGACTGAAAAAGCTTAGCTGAACACAGGCTCGCAGTTCACTACTGCAAAACCAGTTGCTGGGGGAAAAAATCCTTCCTCCAGGATCCAGATTTCTGAAGGTATTTGCACACCGACAGAGGCAAGTGTTATGCCCAACTGCCACCAAAGTCAAGACAAGTCAGGTCACAAAATTTAGCTGCATTCTCAAGACTCTTAAAAACCTTGGAAAACCTAGTTCTGGGTTTTCCTAAACGGACAGCTTCTAACCCTGTCACTTTAAAAAGCCACATCCAAGTCTGCGGAACAGGTCAGACTGGCTCTGTAAATCAGTAATCCATCCTCCTCCTCCTCCAGTCTCTGGATCTCTTCCATCTCTTCCGGCATAGCTGTAAATTATCCTTCACTCCTTATAGAGCTTTACAACAAAACCACAGTCCTCCTATGTGAAAAATAGAAATAAGGCTTACGGTGCTGAGTTCACCCTGTCACCTTGGCAAGCCCTCTTTCTTACAAGAACCTTTAATCACTGCGCCCAATAGATAGAAACTACTCAGAATGCTGTATTAACATTTAACAAAGAGACTGGAAATAAAACGACTCATATGGAAGATTTTGAAGCAATCTCCTGGTAAGGTAGTCCAGCAGTATCGACAAATTAAAGGTGTGAGGAGATGCGTGAAGGCCTTGGTGGATGCTGCCATCTCCTGGTACCTTCTCCAGTTTGCAAACTGTTATCCTCGAGCAAAAGGTACCTGCATATCATAAACAAGACCATTTTTATCCAGTTATTTGCCTTCCTGTTACTAAAGGCAGAAGGAACCACAGAGCATTTACCACTACGCTTTCCTGCTCTGCATCAGCTATATGATCAGTGGATGAGTAACTTTTTCTGAAAACGCTTGCTTCCATGTCACCCCAAAAAATACCACTTGCAAACAGTGGTCTCTTTTTGCTTCCTGAACACAAATGATCTCTGTCAGTAGTCCAGTTTACAAAAACTGGATATCAAAAGGCCTAAATTATGGCCTTCAAGTGTTCAATCTCCATTGCCTTAATCCTATGCAGCACTCCATTTTCCACAGCAGTTTCAGAAGGTGAAAGAAAAATACGTCCATAAAACTACAGAGAACTTTTCTCTAGGCCTCCAAGGGCTTAATCCTGGTTTATAGCCTCAAGTTTAAGAACTGATTTCCCTTTTACATTTTGTTTTTACCACAGCTAATGCTGAGGATACTATTACTCTTACAAATTACGTAATCTTTCTTAAAATCTCATAAAATGCTTTGTTTTCTGTTCTTGTGGCAGCAAGTTCCACTTCTTTACCATGTCCTATTCAGAAGGCAGAAGAGGACTATCTTCTATTAATATCAACTTGAACATGCACTCAGCTATCTTCACCAAGACCCAAATCAAATGATTATTACAACAAAATTAAATTGATTATGAAGAGTATGGGTCTGTCCACCTAGATAAACACATATAATAACAATATGTATCATACGGCAGGATAATATTTTTAATAATGAGACATAACAGAAATTTATTCAAAAGGATGTAAACCAAGATTAACAGCAGTTCTCAATTTAAAATGAATCATGTAGATAAGCTTCTCCGAAAGTAACTTGGGCAATTTTGACAGAAAAGTAGAGTGAGATAATATGGGAAGAAATTATTCAGGAAAGATGAGAGAAATATGAGTAACTTTTACTCGCCATTGATCCAAGGGTTCTCAGCAAGTGATTTAACACCACCACAATGTGAAATGCAGCTGACGGCCCCACAAGGCAAGACCTTTGACACTGGCTTCAGCAGTTCCTGTTAACCTACCCCAACCACCTGTGCCCCCATGCCTTAGCTCAGTGACCTGGTTTACAGCCCAGACTATTCGCTCTTCCTCACACCCTGGAGTCTGTGCCAACACCGCCTCAGGGACAGCACATGGTGTCACGGAACCATAATCAAATACCTGCAGAAACACGACATTTCTGCAAGCCTACATTGCCACTGAAGTGCTCTTACAGCTGCACTACAGCCTTGGTGAGCTGGGCTCGACTTCCTGTTCAGTTTAGAATACTCATATAATGGTCATTTCGTCTCACGTGCATGTAACCCCACACTGCTCAGGCCAACTGACTTCAATCATTCCTACCTTCAAAAGAAACTCCATTGAGCATCTAGGGCTAAAATAACCCCAAAGTTGGAAGTATGTTTCATGTGGGATTTTAACAAAAGAGTTTAGAACAAAACTCTGATCAGAGTTGCTCCATTTTACAGCTTAAACCCCGCACTTTCAGTCTTGCAGAAAGAAGAAAGTGAACCCAGTAAGAAAGCCAGAGTTTTCCAGTGGGACATGCACCAGGGATGCACATCAGATTGTTACTTCTGCCCAAAGCAGCGAGCTAGTGGACAGCTTTACATCTGTGACTTGCCCATCACCAGAATATATGCTAAAGAGCTCGCCACCCCAATTATCCTGTACAAGCCACCTGTGAAGTATATTCACACGTAGAAGTTAAAAGTGGCTGTTGTGGAGGCTTCAGTCCTACAATGGTCAAAGTCGACTGGGGGTGGCTGCACAAGTGCAAACTGTTAGAGGCAGTCCAAACCCAGCAGCTCAGTACCCGAGACACCCTTGACCCCTGAGCACGTAAATGCTCATGTTTCACTGACTTCAAAGGCAAGGCTGTCCCCAAGATCTTTACTGAATGACAGCCTTTATATAAGCAACAATTTGGTTTAATGAATGAAGCACACTACAAATCAGAAGAAGTACATTTTGGTTCTGCTATTACCTCTTGACCTCATTGCTTCAACCTATTGCATCAGCCAGCCTGTTCTCACCCTTCTCTTTCATCTAGAAGAACTTCAGGGAACAGATTACCTTGTGGAGCAACACCAGTACTCTATGCATCACCTTGGAAGACACAGTAATAATCTGAATCTTTATCTACAGCCACAGTTTTATAGAATCACAGAAGGCACACATTAAGGCTGCCATCTTACCTGCATTACTTTAATTCATTTAGTATAGTATAGTTAATTCAATGTTAAAGACAATTACCTCACCAGATTTGCTGCCATATCTTGGCCACGGTATCTGGTAACTCAAGTTCAATGAAGTAAAACAGAATTATCACAGATTTCTCCTTACAAATTCTGCACTGCGATTATGTACGTGTTCACAGCGTTTCACAAGCAATGTACTGTGGTTTATCACTGTCTACTGCAATATCTGAGAATAGCATGTGATTTGATATTTGCATATCTATTTTGTGATTGTTTTAGCAACATCTATCTCATCTGAGAAGTCTACTATGAAATGTCAGACTTACCCTGCATTTCTTGTGCGTGCATATATGTATGCATGGGCACACATATTTCTGTTTAACATTCTCATACAGCAAGTGTCAACAGTTTGGTACAGATTATCCAGTTTAGAAATCACAGAACTGGAGCTGCTCTACACATGCAGAACAATATTAAAGGTGCATGTTTTAGTTTAGCGCAATCAAGAAGCTGATATTCAGTTCAAAGAGACATTTATTCTGGTGATTAGAATATTGAAAAGGTTAGGTGTGTTCATGAGAAAGGCACAGCTGTGTGGTCCCAACCTGCAGCATTTGAAAGGCTGTTCGAGCAAACTGCAGATCACTCACACGCACAGATAGATTTGGGTGCGTTCTCCATGTGGTACGTGCACTGAAAAGATTTTAAAAAAATAATTGGGAAAGTCTTTGTTACTTTGAAGCATTCCATTTTCACCTAACCTTACAGCCTCTCTTTATAAATATAAAACTTCAAAATAACTTGGGTCATTTTGCTGTAACCAGGGGTAAAAAAAGAATCTACTACAGAACTTTTTCTCAAAGACTGCTGACTGTGTGAAGATGAGAATAAAACTCAGCAGCCTGGATCTTAGCTGGCGGCTTAGTGTCTAAATCTCCTGCTAAGGATCTAGCTCAGCTCTTTCAGGTGAAATCAAGCCCTTCTGACACTAACAGCAGAACTCCCACTGTCTCCAAAGAGGACAAATTCTCTTACCAATTTTTCAGCTGAGTATTTGGTTCCACTTTTTTATGATCTCAATGTTTTGGAAATGTCTGAGTCAGTGGCTTCAGGTTTCCAAATGCCGGACATGTCGGACACATTACAACCTATCCAGATTTCTGATATCTCAAGTTTTACCACTAAATGTGAAACCCTTTCTTTAGCACACCCCTCCTGTGCCTTAAGTAATTGTGTGAGAGCATACGTGCATCTGATGTGTCAGATCATGTCCCCAGCATGTGCATAGTAGCAGGGGAATGACAGCTATGTATAATTAGCAGCTATGTATAATTAGCAAATGTCTTCCACTGGGTCTTAGCACTCCTTTAGTGAGTCTTGCAGGGTGGCTCACCTTCAGCACATAGTCTGGTAGTAGGGTCTAGGTTGCTCTATAGTATTGGTAAGTCTTAAGGAACTTCAAAGCATATTAATGAAAATTAGTCTAAGTAATGCCAAGTGGAAAGAGCATTAAAGGAAATCATACTACTTGAGACTGTGTCAGAAGTCAGAGGTATTAGAGGACCCCAAGTCTTTGAAAGCTAACAAAAGCCAGATGACTGTGATTCTTAGGAACATGAAATTTAGGACTCACACATCCTGACTTCATTCTCTCAAGTTTACAAAAATTAGATTTGCAACTACTCAACTACATGTTTTGTTCACTGAACAACTGTATTGCCTCTGCTTACTTACTGTAGTACTGAAACACCTTTAAGTTTACTAGTTTTAAATTCCTGAATTCTCTGGGGCAAGTGTCTTGAATTTTCTTAGTCCCCAGATCATCCCCTGGCCTTTACAAGCTGCAGTGGCATCACTTCACTACATGCCTCAGACCCACTGAGTCACAAATCCGGCTGACCAGTTACATCTGGCACAGGAAGCCTCAGAGAAAAAGAGCAGGCACGGCACTGCTCACACAACGTACAAGCCTTGTACTTTCGGAGGAGCAAAAGGAGATACTCAGGTGAAGGACACTTCTGCTCACTGTCTGAGACTTGACCCATGCAAGATTCCACTGCAGATGTCTCCATGGTACAAATCAAGCTGATTTACAGAAGGATGAAGTAAGGAAAAGATGGTTAGCTATAAACAGTGATTAATACTAACTTACAATAGCGCAAACTGTGACAGAAGTTATATCACTAGCCAACAACAGAATGATTAAAATACTCATGAATCTTGTTTATGTGTTTGTACTTATTAATTTACTGTAGATATCTTTATCATGGAAGCTTAAACAACACCAGGCCATGGCAATGTGTGATGCTGTTGATAATCCACCCCATGAGTAATCTTCCTGTGCTGCAATAGCACAGACAAGTGTTCAGTAAGCTTTGCCCAATTGATTTAAAGTTAGTTCACGCACATTAGGTGTCTGCCTGCCTGTTGATAAATCTTTGATGTGTATCTCTGGATGGCATGTTGTGCCTGACATGTGAACTGTGTAAAATACAGTTCACAGGTTTTTACTACAGTGGTACCTTCAATATCTCCACCAGCCAGCATTTTACACTTCACAGATACAGCAGCTAATGCTGCTCTCCAGTCACTGCGTATCACCTCTGTTCAACCCAAGTGCTCTCCCAGCTCTGCTGTGCCAACTGTACGCTCCGTATTACGAGCCTTCCTGATGGTATTTCCTTCCCAGAGGTAGAAAGGACCTAAGCTCAGGCTCAACATTCAGTGTAGCGTGACACTTCTTCACCTGAAGATTTTTCTCCTGAAAACCGCTGAGCAGGTGAGGTATGGCGGAAGGAAGCCCATCAGAGTGCTTTACGCCTTTCCCGACTCTCCATCAGCCTAGCTAGTCTGAATAAAATTATTCTGCTAGGAGTGTCTCTCACTGTAAGCTGAGAGGAAAAAGGTGGGAGAGTCTTTTAGGTGGGAGTACTGGTTGCCACTTGAAAATTAGCTATTACTAGCCAATATTAACTACACAATAAAGCCAGCTGGCTTCAGCCAAGCCAAAGCATTGCTGCAGTATGGAGGCAGCAGCGCAGAGCAGTTAAGGCGTGTTGGCCCGCTGCCTTTAAAGAGACGATGTTCTTCGCCACTCAGGCCTCTCAGGCTTCTAACTTACACTGTGAGCTACTGCTAAAACCAATTAAAAGATCCAAACTACATTCAGTCTTATCTGGAAAATCTTATCAGTATCTGTCCTGGTAGTCCACTGCTTATGTTTTGACACTGGTTTTGACATAATTAGAAATAACTAAAGGTTTGATAGCTCCTGTTTGCTCTTACTCTGAAATCAGTGCAGGCTGTGACAGGAGCTGGAAAGTGAAAGCAGCATCCTGGGAATACTAAGGACTTGTCTCCATATGGAGGTTGTGCTGCTGCAAACATAACTCAATCCAGTCAGAGTAAGTATTTTTTCAGGGATTCCCTAACATACAGTGATTTATAGCTGGCTCTTGTAGTTGTAAATTTTCACACTCATGCTTGCAAGCATAAGTCTAAGAGGCAATCCTGCACTGACTTAACTAAATCAGTAGGAGAAAAAAAACCCTACTTTTCATTCCATTGATACAACTTGGACACAGATCAGTTCTAATATGGATTCAATATGACTTAAAAAGTTCATGGCTTCTTGCAACCAGGGAAAAATCCAAGGTTCTCCGATTTCATAAACTTGGTTTTATCTGCTATTGTCCAGCTTGTCAAGAGCCCTATTTTACTTTTAAAGACAATTATGGGTCTTTTAAAAGGTATTAAGCTGCTCTTTTGGGGAGACAACAACACTATTTTGCCTTAACATAAACTACCAGATAACAATCAGACAAGTTGCAAGAACATCCTCCTCCTGGATCTTCTGTTCCACCGAAAGGGGCAAGATTTCCTCTGACCTTTCTCTACCCAGGGGTTTGGTTTTTTTTTTTAGTCAAAAGACAAGAATGCAACTGCAGAACACTACAACCTGCTATAATCACAATGCACTGTCATGACACCAATGGTCATGACAAGTTTGTTCTTCCCCAAGTTTCTACAGAACACAGAGATGACTGAAACTTTTCAAGAAGTCTAGAGCCTGCAGTGAAAAACAAGGACTGACAACTCCTGAATTAGAGCAGTTTAGACTATCTGTTCTAGTGCCTGCACACAGACTTCTCTGATGAAGCTCAATGATTACCTGCATTCAGTTCCACTCTAAAAGCTTTAATCTGTATATGGCCGCCTGAGCCAGCAAAGAACATTTGACTGATCACAACACTACTCAAAAAATCAAGGGCAAACAAGAGCAGAGAGATAAATGAATCCAAGGATTTTCAGCGTAAATATGGTGGCTATTTAACAGTGGTGTCTGTCCTGCTGCCATGACAACAAACAGCAGATTCAAGACTCAACAGCGCAGTTGAAATTAAGGTTAATATTGCCTTGAACTCACCTACTAGTGTCCTGTAGTTCAGAAAATTTTCCTTGCAATCTCTGCATACAGCAATACAGCAAGACACAGCAGTGCATATCTAGTTCTCCCCATTCAGACCTGATGTGAGATTTTTTCAGACCTACATCACGGACCCACCTACTATGGTATCTCTGAATTAGCAGGACATGTATAGTACTCAGTTAGGCAGCATACAACCACTTGTTTAATTGACATTCTTACCTCTGCAGCTAAGTAGTTCCCAGTTGCCAAATGCTTAAATCTAAACAAGCTATTCCACTGTCCTGCCCCTCCCCGGCAAGGGTCATGATGGACAACCTAAAAAGAAGAAGTACAGATTTTAATCGTGCTCCTCAATATCATACTTAGATCACTGACATTTCTTACAGCTCATTCCAAATAAAAATATGTAAACTGCATAATTACAAATAGTCTACCACAGAGAGGAATTCTGTGCTCACAGTAAACTCACCATAGAGAACAACTACTGACATTTATTTTTTGCCAGGTGCCAGGAAATACTCCTATTACTTTCAATGTTTTCATTAATCTACTTCCTGCAAACATGATGAGCCAAGTTATGCTTTAAAGTGTCATAGTGTGAATCTGGAGTTCAAGAAAGCAAGTGGAGCTGCTCTACACTTATACAGACACTACTTAAAAGGAAAACTCAGATCCTCCTACATTGCTTCACCACTTGTACCAGCTCTATTTTTGACAACACTAGGGGCTTCTGATAAATTTTCTTTCAAGTGATAAAATATCCCCATATCATTTGAAATATCCCAGGTTATTTCTTTTTCCCCTTGACTGAGCTGTAGGTCATTTGCTACCTTCAAACCTAGCAGTGCCTGACTCTCTTAGGCAGTAATCTCAAATAACCAGAAGTGCAATATACTCTATTCCATATGGTCCTTACTCAGACAAAAATTAACCGCTGCCATGAACGAGGAGCTCTGTTGCAAATGCACAAAGTTTGTCTAGCACATAAGAAGTTTTGAGTATAGAAGTTACAATACTGTAACAGCAAGGGTTTGAAACGTACCCAATTCCAACGTTCCTCAGTTAAACAAAAATATATTTGCTAGTCACCTTCTCAAAATCACCCCCATTCAGCAACAACACCTTTATTCAGCCTAACTTTAAAGAGATATTTATGTGCCCCGCTGCAGAAGAATGAACTCGATCACATTTGTGAGATTTCTTGTAAGTCATGAATTTCAATTTTCTATATTGCACATGAAGTCAAATATAAACACTCCGAACTCAGGATACACGAGTGTCATTCAATTGGCTTTGATGAAATCACACCATTTACGTCAAGTCTGAATTTGACTCTTCGTCATTTTAATGCAGGTAAATACAGTGAGAAAACATCCTCTCTCCACATATGCACAGCACTAAAGCATCTCTTCAGTGTTCACCCTACACAAACCGCTTCATAAAATAATAATCGTTACGCGGAGGTGTATGATGATATCAAGAGGCTATGAATGATTCACATTGTGGTAAATTATTTCAGTGAACCCTGTCCTTCAGGTCCTAAAATATTTATAAAAAGAAAAAAATACCTCTATTTCCCACAGTGCTTTAGAACTTGTTGCAGAAGTGGCTGACTGACGTAATGTAGTACGAAGGAAAATGTGTTGTTTCTTCTCATATTCGTCACAGGTCAGAAACTTCTCTTGCTCTGCATGAAACAGCCTAACAACATCTCCCTGAAGTAACAGCAAAAAGAAGCATCATTAAGTGGTGGAAAAAGCCGCTAGACTCATCCTCTTTATCTGTACTAGCTCCAGTGATGTCAACATAGCTGATGAGAAGGAAACATTTCTGGTTTACGATTGCTGGAGCAGGTACCAAGTGCAGAGCACACAATCCCAGCACTGAGTCTGGAAATCAAATGAGATCATTCAGTCCTGCAGGAGACCCATGCACTGCTGTGAAAACAGAACTTCTTCCACAGCACTGCAATGAACATTAACCTAAAAGTGATTTTTAATTGCTAAATAGATATTTTTATTTCTAATCTCTCTCAGTATTCAGGGAAAGTGAACAGACTTTTCCAACACTGTATTATCTCATCTCTTCTACTCTGCAAACAAAACAAATACCCCCTCTCTGTTTCTTATTCTGGCATCATTTTTGCTTCCTTCTGTCTCTCCCCAAGGCCTGAAACACTATACCCAAATGGGTCTACACACATATACCACTTTCACTTTCAAATTCTTCCTCAAAAAATGCCAGTACTGTGATACCTACTGAAAAATACCCAGTTGATAATAACTTATTAAGGTACATGTGAGGACAGATGAAATTTATTTCTTTAAAATTAAATTTTAAATGATCTCAGGGGGTCATCTGGAGACATGAAGCTATGCAATCCCTCAGCATTTAAAGCTACACTGTCTTATTACACCTATTGTCATCTTCCATGACTCACTCCCTTCTGTAAGCTTGTTACACCTGCTTTTAGCCTCTTGGTATAAACTGCAGTGTCACAGCTATTCTGTACAGAGTCCTTATCATTCTGGGCTTGAACATAATCTTTTCTCATGGATCCTCAGTTGTCTCTGGGAGGGGAAAGGGCCTGGAAGCTAGCACAATACAGACAATTTCACTTAGTAACATAGTAACACAAAGGAAAAACCTTCTGGCTGTTGAAGGACAGTAGTGAGGGGTCCTCAACAGCTCCATAAAGTCCTCATTTCCTTTTTTATTCACCATGTAATATTTCTCTACAGTCAAATACGGAACAATTCTTCAGATTCAACAAACTGTTTAAAAATTATACTTACTCCTTTCAGTACATCATCTCGATAGCTACTGAATTTCATGAACAAAGTTATTTTCCAGCTTGTGTTACAGTTGACAGCATTTACCTTTGAGCAGGGGAAAAAAAATACAAAACAATTACAGTCTTAAGCAGTGTTCTTTTCTTTTTGAGATATTCTATTCTACTCTGAAAGACGACACCACGTCTAGGGTGGCAGGCGACATGGCTTAGCTACATATTTGTACAGCTCCTAATAGGGGTCCTGAAGCTGTCAAGTGTTAATAATCATGACATTGATATTGGAGAAGTTCCAGCGGGCAAAATGCTTCTCTGTCTGTTGACAGCCTACCAAAGATGACCTAAAGAGCTGCTGGAACAGGACTTACTCTTACATCAGTAAGAGTTTCAGATACTCAAGCAAACCTCACAAAGCTTTCGGTGCCAGGCAGAACTGCGCCAAGAATAAGTATATTTCATCTTGGTTTTCTGACGCTAAGCTGGAACAAATGTTTAATATTAGCATCTGGCCCATGATGAGCTTATGGTGCTTTTTAGTTACCAGTAAAGAACATCATACAATACATCTCACATCAGCAGTTACCCCTCCCTCCTCCACTGAACTCACCTCTTTGCAGCCAGGGTTATCTAGAAGCTCAATGTTGCTGGCATGTAGAGGCTGCCCGGCATTGACTGGCATGAGAACAACTTTATCTCCCACAACAACCTGGAAGTCAGAAATAAAATGCAACTCAGACCTATGTAATTATCCAATAAAATGAACTAATGTTACATTTTTAGAAAATTACTCAAATGCATGCTCAAGGAATGGCACTCAGTGAATTTAATGGCAGACAATTCACACACCAGCTCTGTTCACCAGTGTCCCTGCAATTGCTTGGGTTCAAGATTTCACACTAATGAACCCTCGCATTCTCAGTAAGCATGTCACCTGGTTCAGCAGAAACTCGAGATGAAGAAATAGGTACAAACCTATGAATTCCAAGAGCAGTTCAGTTCAACTAAAAGTTACATCAACTACTCTTTATCCCATACATACTGCCAGCCAAAAGGCAGAGGAAAGCTTAGAAAATAATCTGTAGTCAGACAGCAAGACTCTTCCCTTCCTTGCTGTCAGCCAGCCTTCTCCCATCAATGTGTCTTTCACTTCACAAAAGCCTTAAAAATTTGCCTGTGACTTCTTTAGCCCAGTGACTCCACAGCTCTGTGGACCGTCTTCTGGCAAATGTCATGACAGGCTCAGAAGTTCTGCGATTTAGACTGCATGACTGCAATCTGGAAAGGAACATAAATCACCAGAAATTTGGAGAGAGGCGAACACACTCCATTCCCTCTGCTGTTACTCCCTAAATGGGAGCTCAGCACAGGTAGCAGATGCATCAGCTGAGAGACCACCACTCTACAAGAGGAATTCCTAGCTGACTGCCTGCAAGCAAATTCCATGCCCTTGCAATTCTTTACCTATACAGACAGGGAAAAACAATATATTGAAGTGCCTTTGACCTAAAATGTAAGTGCTTGAGACATGCATATGGAGAATTCAATTCACACCTGGGAGGGAGGAGGGGGAAATAATTAAAAAAAAAAAAACACCACAGAATCCACATAGATTGGTTGGCAGTGGGTCCTGATGTGGTTATGTTGTTCACGGCAATTTTAAGCACACACACACACACGAAGACAAATGGCTACATGTGATTTTTGCTATATGAAATGCTGTGCAAGCCATGCTTTCTTTTGGAACGCAAATAAACAAAAATGCTTTCTGCATTCATCAGCATATTTCTTATGAAAAAGCAGAGCCCAATTCAGCCTCACATAACTTCAACGCAGGTGAATTTGGCCCACTTATTGCAGAGGTGAAAAACAAGGTGGCCTGTTCTTTATCAACACAGCTGAAATAAGCAGTAGCAAAAGACAGTGTCATCATGCTCACACTACATGTAGAAATCCCATTTGATTCAAGTAATGAGAAAAAGTTCACTAACGAAACCAAAATAATGACAAGATGCCTTTAAGGTACATTACTTTTGCAATACATTCCTGCATGCCATGCTTCACACAGACATTACTTACAGCCCACTTTAAGAAGTTATGACCAGACAATTCATTAATCAAAAAACCATCAGGCTTGCACCCTGCAAAGTGGAATCAGGACTTCAAAACTATTGCAAGTACACCAGGACTATAACAACTTAATTAGTAAGAGAGCACATCACAGAGCATCTTATTTAAAAACAAAAAGAAAGGAGGGGCAGAGGGAAGGTATCTTTGAATGGAAGCCTGTGACTACCATGAAAGTAACCAGAAGAAAGGAGACATACACAGCTGGCCTGCTGTAGGCACACATCTGGGCAGGAACTGTTATGTGGGGTCATGTTTTCTGTCTCAGCCTCCTACCCTGCTCCAAGGCCACACCAGTAACCTGGCCTCAATGCTGGCCAGCTCTGCAAGCTGCCACAGAAGCAAAGAAATGTCCCATGTTCTTTTCCTTTCTTATTTTTCCGCTTGCTTCAGACCTCCACAGTTGGTTGGGAAGGAAGGGAGAGAGGCAATTTCA
>Ga0181612_174865_pt1 | contig 27112 bp, 11 predicted proteins | sample HoacroProtozoa21_FD_119630 | JGI IMG/M metagenome (GOLD analysis project Ga0181612, IMG submission 119630) | Hoatzin crop microbial communities from Cojedes, Venezuel. Combined Assembly of Gp0051906, Gp0051904, Gp0051908
GAACTCACTAGCGGCTCGGGAGCGTACAGCAGCGGTTCGGGAGAGCGGCTCTCTGGGTTGTGCGGTTCGTGTTGTGGTTTCTCCTGATCTGTATCATTGTTGTTCCTGTTTCCCTCTGTTTGCTGTTCTGTTAAACTGCCCTTATCCCGACCCACCAGTTTCTGCCTGTTTCTTCGCATTCTCCTCCGCACCCCGGCGGGGGGAGGGGCGGCCGCGTGGCGCTTTTGTTGCCGGTGCAGCCAAATCATAACAGTATTCAAATGGGGGCTGGAAAAAACCAAACATCCAAGAGCAAGTGAAGGCCATGTTTTATGAATCAAAGAAAGTGTTAATCGTAGTTAGACGATACAGCAACAGTGCTGTCTAAATTTTTCATCAGAGAAAACTCTTCATTCCCTTTGCCTTTAGAAAACACACATCATATCATTACTAACATATTGTAGATTCAACAGCTCAAACCCAAAGTCTCACTGATTGTGCCTAATAAGGTGCTTGACATTCAAACAGCAGCACCATATAAAATGGAACAAAGCCAAAGTTTCATGGAAGTCCACAAGCCTATAACACAAAATGGCATTTACATACACAATTTTATAGGTCCTTACCCCTTCTGAAATAAAATTTGAGGAGAACAGCACTGGGGTCTCAACACCAACGTAACAGATGCACTTTAAGAGACTTGTATCAGCACAAGTGAGATCAGCTTTGGGGTCAAAAACCTTGGAATACATTTTTTCTAAATCTAAACATTTAAATGCCATATTTTATTTACATGTGCAAACAGCCATCTGAGCTCAAAGCAGACAGATGCATGTTTAATTGTTCAGCCTGCCTTCACAAAGTTGTTTCCAGATAAGAAAAACTTGTGTGTAGGAAATGATATTTCATAAATTTTATTCAGAGTCATGAAGTCTGGTTTTTAAAACGTGTCTCTTTCAGATTAGCTCCTGCTTTCTCAGAAATCCTTTTGTTTGCAGAATGAATTCCAGTCTCACAAATATGCATATATATGAAGGAAGGAGATACTGTTGAACAGAGCAACTCTTTACATCAAGCTTCCAAAAGTTATATCTGAAATTCTTGCCTCAGTAGAATCAGTGGTATTTTCCCCACTGACTTCCATCCTGAAGGAATTTCAGTTTTCATCTGAGTTCTCCTGGAGGAATCTATAACATGCCATTCTCTACTGTGTTGTTAAGAATCAGCTCAATATTTGCTTGTTTCAAATGGCTGATTAAAGTATTCATACCTGAAGGGGACACTGATGATTGTAGTCTGCAAAGTAATTGCACATTTTTACACAGGCAACAAGTTCTGCACTGTATTTTTTAAAAGACCAGTATGTACAACACTTTGCTGTGACATGCACAGCACAAGGCACTAAAGAGAATGAAATGTCCTGTTTCTATAAGGTTTTTTCCAGTTTCCACCTTCTAACTATTCTTTTCGTTCCTAGCAAATAATAGGATAGCAAAGCTATCATTTAGAAGTGAACTCTAACAAATTAATCATAATACACTACTGGATTTCAGATACCTGAAACCATTAAAAACATACAGAAATTCTTTTCTGCAGAATTTATGGCTAGATCCACACAAGATTTTAGTAGTGATATTACACCACCTTTTACATACCTGACTGCCTAGTACAATCTATAGCCTTATGGGCAATGAGGCTTCTTTTACAATGCATCAAACTACCTGAAGAAGAGGATCAGCAAAAGCTAGCATCATGAAGGAGTGACAGCTAATAGGAAATATCGGGGAGACAAATAATCTTATGTCCTCACACCCTTTTCAGTGATGTAAGTTCCTTAGGCAGTGAAAAGGCATTCTTTCTGGCATTAAACAGCTATATTAATTGAAGGTTTTATCTCTTCCATTTACTTTTTATTGTTGGCAAGGTATACATTACTGTCCCTATAGATCTGTCAGGGGAAAAAAACGACATACTCTTCTGCTTTGCGAAATCAGGCAGGTTCAATTAGATCATCTTCACCGACTGTTCACAACCATGTTCCTGACTTTACTTGAAGCAAATTTGCAAGTCCTCACACAGTTCCTTCCACTGGCAGAGCTGTGAAGACAAGTTTATGCCCAAAAGAGGGAACACCAAGGAGCTCCTATCTCCATTAGTAGAGCTATTGTCAAAGGAGCTGGTAATAGTACAGTCGTTCACCAAATATTCTGTTCATTCAAGAAATTAGCTATTGCTTCCGGCCCCATCCTGTCTCAAAATTTTTGCATCACACTCTCGTTTGAATGTGGGTTTGGGTTTAGCATAGGCAGACACAGCATGGCGCTCTGTACCTGCTGTGCAGAAGTGCCCTTAAACAAGAGAGGTGATGGACTGCCTGAAGATGAAGAGAGTCATCAAACCACAGATTTTGGCATTCTCTTCTGATCAGCCTTCATAATTGGATTTGTTTTAAAAAGGATGGTAAGACAACGTGTAGACTTCTGAGTTAATGGGTAAGTCGTTAGTGACTGTAGAGCTTTTTTCATGTCATTTGAGAGCCAGAAGTCACAAGTATCTTAATTTTTCTTCCTTGTTTTTAAAATAATGGATGATCTTAATGGTATTATTTTGTGATGCATGTTGTGATCAGAGTGAATTCCTTCATAAAAATCCTCAATTAAGAATTTCAGGAAGATGTGTTGTAGCTTGTTATTGACATACAGTGCAAGCTGATGTTCATCAAAAAAATAGAAGGGTGCTTGTGTAGGATGGAATGAAACACTTTTTCTCTCTCACCCTGCTATTTCAGGTCTCTCTTTTCTTCAGAAGGAAGAGCAAAATGAAAAAAAATTTCTTCATTTTGCAAAACAGAAGAACAAATCACTCTTGCACCATATGTCTTTTTAACTCCATAAATGTGAGTAGATGTTGTTTACAAATTTGTATTGTGACAATGTCATAATTTTTATCATGAAGGTAATTGTTCTGAGACTGTCTTTCAGTCATGACTAATTTTATATTTGACTGACTCATTTTGTCTTGCAATTAAATAAGATGTGTGTATGTTCTGATCTTTAAAGATGAATGCTGGATATTAAGCCAAGAAATAATTGAATTATTTTGTGTGTATTCTGTTTCTGCTGTTGAGCCATGTTTAGCTAAATAGACCTAGTCTTGTTCTCTAATTAACCTATTTTTGTCTGGTTTTTAGGGATTCTGCTACCTCCTTGACAGTGTGAGATCTCCCTTTTTGGGAGGCTAAGCATTGAGACAAATGTAACATGTGGTGCCTCTTAGGAAAAAAATCAGCTATTGAACTGAGCAACATGTAGCAGACCAAGTCTTGCTTTGTATACTGTCAAATATCTAGTCTCTGTGTTCAGAGAGACAAAGGGCTCCAAGAATGGTTTGCTTCTGCCATTTGGGTTTGCTCAATCGGTAGTGTTAATCCTGCTCTCTGTTTTATGATAAGATCCCTGCAGAAGAGTTGCCCTAGCCCCAAAAGCAGTGCCAACTCCTGCCTTCCCCAGTGCCTCAACAGATGAACTCTAATTCTCCAAGCCCACATTGTTTCCCTCTGGGACATGTCTCTGAGGAAATAAATATGAGAAATTCCTGAATTTGAAATTCCAGTGAAAAAAATTTCTTACTCGTCAATGACCCAAACCATAGATTTCAATCAAAAAACTCTGGTTCTTGATTTCTTGTCTCAGATCCTTTTCGGTCTTGAGTGTTGTTATCAAGGTCAATATCTCCTGGATTTTAGGTTCCCTTTTCTTGACCGTCTTCCTCCATTCAACCGTCCTTTCTGTAAATGTTTGAGTACCTGCAGCCTGCTCCCTTAAATTTCAGATGACTCTGTCAATCCAAAGATTCTCTTCCACTTCAGCAGATGTTCCCACTGGCTTTTGGCATTGTCTTATTTTGCTCTTTAAAAGCAAGAACTAGCAGCAGCATCATTTGCTATCGATTTTGTATTGTGAAGTTATCTGCAATTCAGATGACTTTCCATTTTACTGCTCAGTCACTGTACTTTTCATCCTCAATTATTTTAAACCCCTTGACAATTGAATTTGAGAGACACCCTTCAGAGCAACTTGTGCAAAGAAGAAAAAAAACAGTCCTAGGAAGCTCCAATATGCACAAACATGTAGAATTTACACAGTATTTGTCCTATGACAAACATGATGGTCATCTATTAGTCCTAGGCCTTTCTCCCTAGGCATCTTCTTTAGATCTGTTTGAGAAAAGAAATAGTTGTTAATACCTACGTCTTTATCAGGTTTTCACCAAATCATTTTAGAAAGCTTTAATCTGCTTTACACTTAATTACCTAGAGATTATATTATTTTCTGTTTTCCTTGGTTATCTATGATTTTGAGCGATGTCTTTATGCTAATGATTTCCGTTTGCCTTCTGGTTAATAATGCCGGCAATTTTCACGCGAATGATTTGATAAGTTGTGTGTGTTTGCTTTGAACTGCTAACATGGTGTCTTTCCATATGGTAACTGAAGCTTTTTGTCCTTTCGTCTCCTTAATTTTCCGTTAACAACATTCCTCAGCATATGTAGTTCCATTTTTTGAAGATAAGCATTACTGTAATAGATTTTTTTAGCTTGTTTTTTTTGTTGTTGTTGTTGTTTCTGCAGAAATGTTTAATCTAAGCCAGTTAGGTCACTCTTACTGAGAGATTTTTGGATAATGACTTTTGAACTGGGTTCTCTGCACTGTTCAAGACTAAGGCAAGAGCAACTTCTCCTCTTGTGGATTACTCAAATAATGTTCATTATTAGCCACTAAAATCACTAATGTTGTCTACAGATTTAACCTTGCCATCACATCATAGCACACTTACTTATCCATTTTTAACTAATATAGATGAGGAGGGGAATATAACAGAGGTCTGCCATTGTTAGGGTCTCCTCCTCTCACAGCTGATTGAGCTTGAAATCAGACTTTGTGAGAAGTTGAAAGCGTATCTGTCTTTTGCAGTCTCAGATCTCTGCAAGACTGAAATAAACAACCAGTTCAAGCCATCTCCAGAAAGTTTTCAAAAGTGTTACACCCTCATTGTGGAGGTTATCTCTAACATTGTAAATCATTTTTCACTACTGCTGCTTAAAGCTCCAACCAAGCATCTGCCAATGCACTTATTGTCAGATCATCAGCTATGGTAATTTGGCGTGGCTGTATCAGACCAATAAATATGCTGTTTTTCACCAACCTCAGGTCTGCATCAGATCTTAAACTGCTAGGGTTTTATCATACTGACGATGTTTTTTGCTGTTGCTCGTGCATTATTTCTATTGAAGTCAACTACTTAACATTTGGGTTTTATGTTCTAAACATCCTTTGTCTGAATCTGTCACTTCAGCTTTCAGGTGTATCATGTAGCTGTAACATCTCTTAATCACTTACTCTTTTTAGTAGTATGTGATAGTATCTCACACTACAGCTCAGTCTGAATCAAGAGATTATTCATATGTCCATATTTTGCCTAAAAGCAACATCATATTAGAGCGATCTTTAAAATGAGAAATTTTATTCGTTCCCCATTCCTTTCTTTCTTCACCCTTATCCACTCATTGATGGGCACTCAAGGTGCTTATGATTTCATGGGGAAACCCTGCTAGACTTGATCAATTTTTGAAAGATGCTGACCCCCAGTAAACACCAAGTCAGAACCTGAGAAAGGTAAGCAAATGGCTTACACCTTCCAGATACTTGCCCACGATGGAAGAAAAAGTAGAGATAAGTGTTCCTAAGGGAACTGGGAAGACATCTAAAATATTTAGACACCTCAAATGAAAGGTGGTCTGCTGAAGGTCCAGTGCAAAATTACAATCTGCAGCTTCCAAGGGATTTCTTTTCTTTTTCTGTGTTTTAACTGAAGGTACTTTGCCTGCTGCAAGTTCAGTCCCCTGGAAAAAAAACAAAACAAACAAACCCAAAACTGAAACAGAAAACAAAACAGAAGTTGCATGGTCTGTATAGCTAAGCAGCTGGCTCCTGTCTGAGCAAATCTAACAGTACATAATGTTTACATCTGGACATCTATCTAAGAAGATGCTTACAGAGAGCAAAAAGCTCTCCATTCTAGCAAGCACAGGAAGAGTTAACGGCTGGAAGCTGAAGTTGCACAAATTTGACATACGGTGTGCATTTTAACAACACAGACAATTAGTCATTGGACTACCTTACCAATGTTATGTTGTAGTGTCTCCATTACCTGGTTACTTTAAAATTGATTTCTCTAGAAGATGTGTCTGTTAAAAAAGACTGGAATACATATGGCATGCAGGACAGATTCATCAAGGGCCATTAATCATGATGGTCCATATGCAGCTTCCATCACAGGAAATTGTCCTGAAATTGCCAAATGTGAGAAACAGCGTATTCTGTAAGAAGTATTTCTCAGCACACACTCTCTTCCCCTAGGTACTCTTTATCAGGTACTTTAAGAGACATGCTTTGATCCATCTAACAGTCCTTAGATTCTTAGATATGAAATACAGGAAATTAAGAGAAGAAGAAGGAAATTCTATTGCATACTTGACAGAATGACAACAGTATTTGCTGTAACTATTTCTGGACTTCAAACGTCTGAAGAAAACTTCCTTGCGTTGTATGAACGTAGCAATATTTTTGAGATTGAGAAACCCCATTCATTAGCCCACTTTTGAAACAGGTCCTGATATAAATTAGGTAATGTGTCTAAAATGATAAGGTTGAGAGATGGTGAGTGATAATTACAACTCAGAAGAAAGGTAATTTTTAAATGCCGTCCCTTCAGAATATTCACCTGTTTCTAGTGCACAGTTTAAGAATATGCTGGGAGTCCAAGTCAGGACAGAAGGGCGACAATGACTTCCTATCAAATCAAAGCAAATCAGCTCCTCCCTCAAGTAAACAGGATTTGGCAAGGAAATACAGTAACATACCACTCTTCTGCTAATAGCCTTTGGCAAGCAGGCATGCAAGAATGATTTAATGATGTGTTGACTCATTTTAAGATATCATTTTCCTCACAGAAGGCATGAGCGCTAAGGAGAACAGAAAACAGTATGAAGATACTGAGGTCCAATGCATTCTAAAAAATGAAACGTGATCATTACCTTTGTTTTTCCACTTACCATAACTGACAGGATGTGTGGAAATTGTAACTTAGCACAGACAGATAAAAAAGAAGTAGGTATTCAGTTCTTTTGTCAAGATGAAAGAGACTGTCAAGCTGCAACAGTACATGATAGTCAGGCATACTCCAATAGCAATTTATTCTACCTGTACTGGCTGTAGTGTAATTACCAAACCTAAAAGTGGGGTAACAGCAATTTGTAGTTCCTGTCAAGTATGTTGGGACAAACATGTTTAGTATGAGGTTCAGAAAGATTAAGTTTCTACTATGAGAAATACAGCAAGCAAGCTGTGTGCAACAATTTAGAATGAAAAATTACTATCTTTAAGACAGGGTGTTGGATTTAGCAAAAGTGGGCAACCTGCACATTTTAAGAGCAATAATCCTTTTAAGGTGAATTGGTTCATAAATCTATAGGATCTGAGGATGGCAAAAATTAATATTAATACATTCATTTCAAAGGATATTAGGAAAAGTGTGGAAGGAGCATGTACAACCCACCCCCAATTTTTAAATCCTTAAAAGCCTTTTTGATGCAGCGAGGGTTAGGCTCTAGCAGCAACAGATGCTATAAGGAACGTGCACCACTAAGGCTGCACAGCAGGTCTCTGCTTGGATGCTAAGGCAAGGAATGTCTATAGGCAAACTCAAGTAGGCACATTGCCTTGTCCTGTTATAAGCTTTATAGAAACAACAGGTGAAAGCAAGCTCACCAAATAAGAATTATCCTGCTGCATTTTTACTTCAGTCTTCCTGTTCACCAGGAAGCCTCTTTCCACTAATGTTATTTTGTTTGTAGGAATGTTCATAATCACTCTGTAGGGAGGACGCCTTCTACATGTGGTTATAACTGCATCAATTCATGCGCCATTATCTGAGACTTGTCTGAAATGCCTTCCCTGTTACTGCAGAGGAAACCTGGAAGAAGGAGTTACAGAGCTTTGCTTCAACTTCTGCCTGACCATCTGTGAATAACGCACTCACTGAACTACATACTTGACTAATCCTTCCACCCTTCTTCTGTTCCTTGACATTTAGCTCTACCTTTTCCAGGCTGCAGTGAATGGGTACCCCTCTGGGCCATGGAAAGATGGATATCTGGCTACCCATTAATGCCCAAACCATCAAGGCAGATTTAAGCCTGAGCGTGTTTCCAGTCTATCTGTAACACTGCAGAAAGGTCTTCACTTAAACACAAAGCTGACAAACCAATGACATGGTCTCAAGGGCTTTTTAGATACTGTTACTGCTTGAAAGCTATTACTTCATGCTGTCAAGTGGATGCCACCATCATTAATACAAAAAGGAGTAAATAAATGAATGGAGCCAATAAACTAAGGAAATGCTTAGTTTATAAGCTTTGCATTTACAGGACCAGTTCTGATTTGCCTGTGCACAAATTCTAGGGGCTTAAAGTCTTCTGTTTATTATTGCTATTTACTACTAATGTATAATAAATACATAATGCAGACTGGAAGATGACATTCATTTCATATACATTCAGAAAAATATACCTGTGATGTTTCATCCTGTCCACTGTAGCAAAGAATGGATTCTCCCTAGTTCACTGATAAACTTTTCAAAGTCTTTGAAAATCATCAACTAATACATGGCGTACCAATATAGGGGAAAAAAAGACTAGAATGCCTGTGGCGATCATGGGTGCAGTAAGTTATGCAACTCTTTCTTGTCAGTGAGAAAGGCTTCTGAGAGGTGAAGAAGAAACTGGTTGAAAACCAAGGCATTTTCTCACAAGTGTGCGTGCATGTGCACGCACGCGCACGCACACACACACTGTTCTTTAATCTTTTCTGGCTATCTGTAGAACTTGTGGTGCTCCTTATTTCCAAGAAATACTTTTAAGGAAGATGCACTTTTTTGTTCTTTCTCTTTCATTACTGATGTCAGCAGTTTGCTAAAAGCCACATTATCAAAATGATGGTAGAGAGAGAAGGTCTGGCACAATTAAATGGCTTATAACAAGTTTTCCCATTCTTCTTTCACTTGATAATGCTGCTATTGAGAACTATTTACTGTAACAGAGAGAGAAAAACCAGCCTGCAGAAAAACCAGACCAGATTCATTCTCTTTCTTCACAGATGACCAGAATGATTATCCACTTCAAAGTCATGTAAGTGAAAAATATAAAATTTTCTTCAATATGCTTATCAGTTTTGATTAGGTAATGGCTTTTTCTCTTAGGATAATTGGCCCTTCTGGGAATGGCATTTCTTGTATTTCCCATTTGTTTCTTCCTGGCATCCAGGGAACCTTTATTCTCCAGTTCCAGTGAAATCTACTCTGATAAGGCTTAGTTGTTGGTTTTAACTCTCCTGTGCAGAAAATAGAGTCATTGCTAAGGAAGATGGGTTAGGATTTCTGGATTTTATTATTAGATCTGTAACTTGTTTACGTCATACCTTTGTTGTTCAAATGTTATGTACTTTTACTTACACACCCACTAAAGAGAGGAAGTCATCATAATCTTGTAGCTCTTTTCACGTTTTATATGTATCTAGTATATTTTCAAGGACATTGTAAGTTGTGTTGGCTAGAAAGGGGGAATATGAAGAACAGAAATGACCTCATGTGGGATCCTTCCAGTTCTCTGATGTCCTGGTAAACTCAGACAGCAGCAGTAGCCTGCATCCCTGTTGGTTCCAAATGTCCAGAAGGAACTAACACTTGTTTTTGAACACAGATTTTATCAAACTCATATCTCACTATCTTCATACAAGACTGCTGGAAGTGATTTCAGTAAGCTCCAACTGTGGAGATAACTGCATCCTTTGAAGACAGTTATCCGAGCAAAAGTATCAAAGGCTCTATCAAGACTCTGTCACGGAATTAAAAGACAGGCTGGTCCACGGGCTTTCCGCTGTTTAGTGTAAAACCTGCCTCTTCATGTGAACAGGTCCCAACAGCAGCTCTTGAAGAACAAGCCATAGTATTTCTCACCAAGAACAATTCCACTAATGAAAGAACCTTAAGCAAAGGAGAAGGGGAAAGTATTCTCACTGTGCCCAGAACCTCTGGTTTGCTAGTCGTGTTACCTCTAGCAAATACTGGTGAATAGAATTGTGATGGCATTTTGATGCACAGGAACTGTCCCTCTATGACCAGCTCTTTCCACCCACCACAACTCTCATCTTTGGCTTTCCCTGCAGTTGCAGCCCTCACCTCGCCTCACTGGGAAGGTGCAGAAGCTGGCAAAGTTCAGAGATACTAACAACGTCACACATCTTTTCCAGAAAGGCACTGACCCAGCTTTCTCTGCCTGTGAAGCAGCACTGCAGGTAGATTTAGGCTAACTAGTCCCAGTAGAATCACTAGGAAATTTGCTGCAGTAAAACTAAATATATTTGATAATCCTATCCTAAAATAATATACTTGTTGGTAATAAAAGTAAACATACATCACGCCAGAGCTAGAAGTTTGAGGGCAACAGAACACTAGTTAAATATGGTACTTGAAAGAAGCAGCATTTTATCTTGTCTAAAGAAGGTAAAAATCACCTTCTTTTGAATTTGCTGATGAAATAGTGTAGAAAATACCAGGAAAACGTCTTGGCAATTTTCAGTGTTACTTTGTACTTACACATTTGGAAACCAAATAGAATCTAGGATCTCACAGTGCCCCACACCCATGGGAGCTTACATTTTCATGTCTGATGTGCAAAGACTGTCAGCAAAGGGTCAGGGAGGACAAGTTTTTTCAAGATACACTTGTTTTAAATACCCTTACTTTTCTTCTGAGATGAATAGCTTTGTGAGTACTGTAAAGAAGACAGAAACTACTCCAATTATCAAAACAACTTCGGTGAAAAACATTACTGGCTTTGGAAACTGTGAGGTGTCTAAGAGTATTTCATAGTTATCTACAGAAGCAAAAAGGGAAGGAAGAACAACTCTAAATTGTCTGACACACTATGAAGAAATAGATTTGATTTTGAAGAGCTTAGACTATTTCAGACTCACATTTGTGGCAATATGTAGGCATGGATGTGATAGCACTTAGAGTCCACAGCCCCTTTTTCAAGGGCTTCAGAACATCGTGGAAAATAACTTTTTGGAAGATGCTGGAACAGTTTGTGCTTTTTCTTGTTTTGAAGAGCTTCTTGATAGATTTTCATAAGGTTCTTTGAGCTGTTCTTTGTTAATTCAGATGGTAACATTAAAACTATGATTTTCTGTGATTAAGATTTCCTAGACATTTCTTTGAAGTCAAAACCAAGCAAGTTGTTTGTAAGTAAAAGTTACTATGCAAATGACATTGAAAATGTGGCCTAAAAATAAAGTCTTTGTTTTCAGTAAGAGTAACCATCTGACCAGCCAAACCCCGGCATGGGAAAAAAAAAACAAACCACGTTTGAGGATGTTTGTATCCTACTCAGTTCCATTGGGCCAGTTCTTGTGGATTTTCCACTTTTGCCGTAACAAGCAGAAGCCTTGGGTACAGATTGCCTGAGGCCTGGGTGAAATGGATCTGCTAACTGGTGAAACAAAACCATGGAAGAAAAAACACTCCACAAGCAATTAAAATAGGCTCAGAAAAATGATTTACAAGAATGACACCACTGCTCTTTGTTTTTCTTGACCTTTGGGACAGAGTGAGTGCTCCGGCTATATATGGGAACATGCAGCAATAGGTGACAAAGAGCCACATGAGGTTCTTGTTAGTTCTGCTAGTGTGTCCATGAACCCCTCTGAGGTCTTTGAACGACAAATTACTGAGCAACACCTCTTCTCTTCTTTATAAACAGGTGGAAGGGTGAGAAACTAAACGGATGCAGTGCTAGTACAAAGTCTGCCGCATACCTGTGTGAATGATGGGCAAAGGATATACAGTCCAGTCAGATTAAAAAGATGGGAGGGAATTTAAGTTTACTTCAGTTCTGGTGCTGGAACAGAGGTGATCAGCCTTATGGAGGCTGAGTATGGCCCACACTGGGGCCAGCTGTTGCCTGGACTCTGTGAAGGTGAGGCAACTGGCCCTCCACCGCGCAGAGCCCCACAGCATCCCTTCGCTTGCAGAGCGGTGAGGAAATGAGGGAGAAGACCACTACGTTCTACGCACACCCTGGTCCTGGCAGGAGCTGCTGAGGCGGTTGCTGCCTGTTTGGTCGGGGTATAAATCACAGTCACTTTGCAAACTCAATTTCAACATCCTCACTTAACATAGAATTGAAATTTTGAGTAATGTTTATAAAATGCACATTCTTGTATTTAATATTTGCTAGTTTCAGTTAATTTTTTTTAGATGCAGTCTCACATGATAAATCTTGTCTTATCACCGTATGGTGCTCAGGGGTTTGAATGATTTCTGCAATAATTTATGCCTTCTGATTTGTTCATTGGCAGAGTTTGATCTGCAGGTTCCTTTACAGCAATGGATTCGGGCCAGGATGCACAGTGTGCTGTGTCTCGTTGCTCAGTTTCACAATTACTGCATAGTGGACTGTAAAACTTCAAGCATTAAGTTTTAATTTAAAGCATGCTGAATTGCTTAAACTGGGTTTGAAAATTTAGTTTAGCCTTTCGTAAATGGATGCCCCCATCTGCCTTTGGGTTAGTAAATGTCCCACAAAATCATTGATATTTTTGTGAAGCATGGACAGCATCTATTCCACATTTACATGTTTAATATAGAGAACGGATCCTCTTCAGACCATGACCTTTCTGCCTGTCTTTCAGACTTCAGCCTTGTAGCAAAGCTAGGTTTGGCTGACGAAGCAAATTAGGACAAGAGTGTAGAGCCTCAGAATTTTTCAAGCTGAGAAACGAAATTCATTCACAAGTTAAAATATTTGTTTGGTGACATCATTCCCCTCTCCAGGATATCATATTGCAAACAGAGGTGACCTGTTAGCTCAATGGAACAACAGAAATGGCATAGGTTGGATGAAGTTTCAAGAAAATACTCTTCTAACATAGATATTTCCTCATTAATGACAAGAACAGAGAAAACAACAACAGTAAAGGTCTCAGCTGGCAAAATGGAAAGAAAAAGCTTTTCCGGGATGAGGCTTAAGCTCCTGGACTCTTTCCCTTTCTGTAGCCTTCAGTTGCCAGCCTGAAATCTTGCACAGTAAGTAATGAGGAATTCTGGCAAACGGACCCCATGTGGATGGGCTGATTTCAAAGTGTTTTAAATAATCAAACTTAACCTTCTTTCAAACCAGCAAGCAGAAAATCTTAAGGTAAATTAGCAATTTTTTTCTTGTTTTGCAGCTACACCTCTCTTTTAAATTACTAGGAAATCCTGGAGTTCTTTTCTTGATTGGAATAACCACTAATAACTGTCAACTGGAGGATAAATACAATTCAATTTGCAGCAAGTTAGGAATTTCTTCATTCTAATCAGCAAACACACGTACCTCTCCCTGTATCAAAGTGACTGCCACACAATTTCTGAGAATTATGAGTTTCAGAAATGTCTTTTCCCCATCCTCCTGTCTGCCAGTGAAATTGCAGATAGGACAACTCATGAGAAGTTAAATCTTCATCAACACAGCTAAATTACCTGCTCCCAGAGTACACAGCTATGGTGGCAGTGTTAGCCCTCTTGCCCTTATAATTTTCACACTATTGAAGAGCGGGTTGCAGCACTAGCTTCCTGAAAACTGTGCCAGTGTCCCAGTTTTAAAGGTTGTCACATTCCTAAGCATTGTGTTCTTTACTGTTTACCAGCTGTCTTAAAACTTCCCTGAATGAGACACAAATCAAAGTGAAGTTTTTATTTTTGTAAGCTCAAGGAGGACAAAAGCTACAGCAGGCTTAGGAAAATTGTGCACCAAAATAATAAAAAAGTCACAGCCCTTGAATAGCTTTTACCTGCGTTTTTGTTAGGTCAAATATATTTCTTCTTCTATGCATTGTCATTTTTCACTCATCATTCACTCATTTTTTTTAATCTGAGCTTTTCTAGCCTCTTGTAGGCAGAATTTGGCTTTCAATATGAAAAGCACAGAAACATCATTTAAAGAGTTTCAGGCTTTCAGTTAGATGAAACTGAAATATGTTGTGCATATAAGAGAATCACCCATTAAATACATGTTTATTTAAAACTTTCATACAAACTATTAGTTTTACAACTAAAACTTTTACACAAAGTATTAATTTCATTTTGTTAATAGGTGGATTATACCTGATCATAGGTCACCTAGGAACTTTCAAAAGGAGCAAGTCTTGTGGACATTTTTAATGACAAAAAAAAAATGTCAGTGGTAAAACTTTCATTGTGATCATTTGGAAGAGAAATTGTAACGTGAGTCTCATAAAAAGCAAGTCACTGATAGAACAGATGCAACAAGCTAAAACAGGAGCAGAAATAAAAGTGTGGAATTGGGTCTCATAAAGTAGTCACGTCAGAGCCAAGAGCAGCAACTGTTATTAAGGGCGCTGACCAGCCCCACCTGGGACTCCCATCCATATCCTCTGCCCATGGGCCCTGGAGCCCCATTTCAGCTCAGACCTGAGCCCCTCAGCCCCTGCCCAACCTATGCTGCAGGGGTGTCTGTCCCCATCCCGTCCCACACATGGATCCCTCAGACCCATATTTCAGCTCTGTCTCCAATCCTGTCTACAGGCCTGTATCCTGTTACTCCAATCCCTGGATGAACCCTGGACCTGGTTCATCACTTTACCTCATCCGGGGCTGTGGATGGACCCAGTTTCCAGCACCCATCTCTGCCTGCAGAGCTCAGGTGCTGCAGAACCGTGCCCTGGTCCATGAGGACACCGCCTGGGCTGGGATCACCCTTCACTCCCAGATCACCCTCCCTGAGGAGCAGACTGTCCTCATTGACCCCTCACAATCCAAGACAGGACAAGGTTTGTTTTGTTGCTTTCATAAATTGCTATGTGATCTGTACATATTACTCAGAAGAAGACACAAAGCTGAGTGTAAGCACATCAAGAATGCCCAGTACTCAAGGGAAAGGTAATCCACCCACTACTGAGACTTGGAGCCTGCATGTGATAATACTGTCCCTGGCAATCCAGAGGCAGATGAAAGAGAGAATCAGGATAATCCTCTCAACTGCTGAGACCTTCATCATGTAACACAAGTGCCCCAAATAGCAGAAAATGTTCTTTATTCTTGGTTAATGTTTAAATATTTCAAAGTGCAATACTGCTATGGCTGTGACTGAAAAGGACAAATTCTGTTCACAAACATACCTAAAGGTGTTTTCTCTTATTTCCTACTCAAAACATTTTTTTTCTCAAAATACTGACAAAGCTGTTGCTTTGAAAGACAATTAGAGTAGCTGAAAGATGTTTGATTTACTCTAGGAGTTCAAGTCCTTTAGCATAATGCAAAAACTAGACGTTGCCCTGTGTGGGATGTAACACTTGTGTGTGTTTGACACCTTAACACCACTGGAAAAACACACTTCTGCTGGTGTAAAGGAGGGAGGACTACAGCCTGCAGAGCTGTTTTGAATGCCTAATTTCCATTTCCAGGAAATCATGACACTAGCAAAAGTGTTTGGGAACAAAATGCATCAGTTTCTAAAAACTGGCTACAGGCACAAATTTCTGGAAGTGCTTTGTTTTGGAAAAGTCAAGTAATTTCTTTGATTAGTTGGAGTATTTCTCTAAAAGAACACAAATAGTTATACTGATTCTTGGATGCTCTTTGCCAGGAAGCTGCTTTAGATTTCATGTGATGTTCTTCACTCCTGGGAGCAGTCCTGACTCTCATCATCTACAGAGGAACTAGGACTCTCAGATTTGCCGTGGAAGGAAGCAAGGAAGTTCAGAAACTGCTTGGAACCAGCTTGCATTTCAGCAATGATTTAAGGAAGTAAACATGATTTGCAAAGCAGCATTTCCTGAAAACCAAACACCCAACAACCACTGAGTGGAACCTCTGCCCCCTCTCCATTGGCACTGCATTTCTCTCAGTGCTGGCATGATACTGTTGGTGTTCACAGCTGCCCCTGTAAAGGGCTGTAAGAGCTGGTCCCTGAGATGTGCTCTCCAGAAACTACATAGCTACCCGAATCTGTACTACTTTGTTGATTCACTTCATGGTTAATGAGGAGGACAGCATAACCTGTTTTACTAATTCACCCTCTCCCCACATTAGAAAATCCTTCTCCTAGAGCTCTTGGTGGAAAGAAGCAATTCGTAAGAAACAATCAAAGACTCATGAAGAGGGTGGCTTGGAACCTGGATGTCCCTAGGTTAGTATCCTAGCCAACACACAAAATGTGAATCTTCTCTTTTTTCTCAGCTGGAGCAGTTCATTATTTATACAAAGTGGGCTAGCTCCTGCAGGAGCTACCCTGGTCTCAGAACACAAAGTGGGACCGGGACTGAATTTGAACATATAGTTTAGAAGGTTTAAAAGAGGGTCTGTTGCTTTCCAGTGACATACTTTAATCCCTATGAAACAAGATATTCTGGGGAGGATCCCAATTTCTTATGAAAAGGGGCTTCTCTCCTTCCCAGAAAGGACTCAAGTAGGTGGTGCTTGGGCAGTCTTGAGGTTGATGAGTACCTACTTTCCAGAGACATGCCTTGCCATATTGTTCCAGAGCATCCCTGGCTGGCAACCTCAGTGTTTCTCCCTCAGCACATTGGCTTCTGGAAATCCTTTTCTTTCATTGCATCTGTTTCACTCTCCGTTGTCCAAGGTACTTGGGCACGTATCCTGAATTCTATGAAGCACCAGGACAGCAGCTCTGTTGGTTTCAAGCATCTCACTGTGTCATCCTAAGAAACTAAACCAAGGTTTCTTGCAGAGCAGGCTAGGTTCAGACCTACAAAGGAAGATGGAAAATCCCTGAAGAAGTCAGGTTACTAAATACCTTATTGAATCTGGGATGGTAGTAAATAAATCGTTAAACCACCTCCCCCCTCAGGTACACTGCATGAGTGGATAATGGGCAATAGGTAGCTGTAGATTAATGACGTTCATCTGGAACACCAAAGACAGGATTTTCCCTTGGTGACTGTGACTAGGCTTTGTACACTTTCAGTATAGCTAATCCATAGCACTTTACTAGTAGTCGTAAAGTCTAATATTGGCAACATTGTGCTGTGGTAGATAAGTAGGCAAGAAGCAGAAAAATACATGTATCTGTACAACTCCTTTCCCCAGGAAAAAATATTCCATTTGGCTGTCCTTTTATAGTAGTCTTATTACTACTATTTGCACTTTCCACACAAATACAATGAATGCCATCTTCACAGTAAGGTGTTGCTGCTGCCCTTTACACTACTTCCTGATATATGAGAAACCATTTGTTATTCAGATATTAAAATAACAGCACAGTTGTGAGATTTAACACCACTGGGTGATATTTCAAGCTTCAGAACATTTTATGTTTCTTTAGTGGTCTAATTTTCAAGGTGATTTGATTCATTTTTGCTCCTGTATTCCCATAGCAACTGTAGCCAGAAATGCCTTTTACCATTGGGGCAGGCTAAAAGGCTGCAGCCGTTTTCCTAAGTTGTAAGACTACATACCGGGGTTGATGGTGACATCTTTGTCACAGGAGGCGGTGGTGCCTGCTAGGGCCAAGATTGCAGGCTGCCCGGAAACCATAGCTGATTCAAAATGCAGTGGTCTGCCAGAACAGAGGGATGAAAAACATTATACTAATCTTTAGATTGTACATTGGCCACCAGCTGGAGCCTGGTTTTAATTCAGTGCACTGGTCCTTATCTCTAAAGCCTTAAGATTTGGCTGACTCTGAGTATATCTATTTTCTGCCTGCTAGCCTCAAGGCTGCAGCTGATGAATTTTTTAGAATTCTCAGCTCTAGACTGAAAGAGGAAGGGGGCAGTGGTACATTGCACCAGTTACTTCTTCCCATTTCCCCAGTCCATCTTTTTTTCCTTTTCAGACTGCAATATACTAATTCAGATTTCCCCATTACAAAACATGGCCAGGAAGATCTTCTTACACATGCAGTTATGACAGTTTTTTTCATTACTTTCCTATTAAAGAAAGCCCCATGTTGTCACTGGTGAACATATTATCAGCTGTTTTTATGAAAAGGTCTGCTAGATGTAATGCTAAGAAGTGTTTTAAAGATCTATCTAATAATAAAGAAGCTGAGACAGAAAAAAAGTATTTTCCTGTGCTTTAGCTGGAGACCCAGTAAAGTCTAGTTTTGGCACGTGTCTGATATATTTATGCCATCCAGCAACTATTTTACTTCATCAAAAAAGTTAACAAATGGACACAACAAAAGGAGAACTGTACCTCAAGATTTCTTCAGCCAGGTCAATAAAATATGCCTTGAGTGCCTGACAAATACCTTACCTTTCTTCTGCGAGCAATGACAGATACTAATGCAGTTGTGTCATTTCTAGATTTCAGCCTCAGTCTTGCAATTAATATAAAAATGGTTAATATCGTTCACGCCTGTAACCGTAGTGAGAACAGTGGACTTCTTAAAATAAATGACACATGCTTAAATGGTTGCAACAGCAAAGGCTTAAAAATTGAGCAGCTGTTTATTACCTCTATTTCTTCAGGTTTTTGTCTTCAGGTGTTTTCATTTATTCTTTGTATGCATAAACCTTTACCTTGCATGGTTGTTGCTGCACACAAACAAAAAGGTATGCTAAAAATATAAACAGCAGCAACTAAAGAGCTGAGAGCCTATATAAACACTGATAAGGAAATGCAGACAGATACAAGCTTACATTTGTGTTGAATGCTCATCCACCTTACAAGCCAAAACATACTAATACGCAGAAGAGAGAAAGCTTTGTGTCAGAAATAAAACAAACTGCCCCCCTCACAGTTTCTTTGCTATAGATTGTGCTGAAATGAATTGAGATTACTGCAGTGATTAACTCTTTCCTTCCAAGCATCTTTAAAACTGCAGATAGTCACATGGATGTCTTGTTAGAAGATGGGAGTTCACATTAGCCTAGCCTCAAGACGGAGGATTTCCACTTCTTGTGCAAGAATATTCTCTAGATGGTTGTGTTTTAAGGCAAGTTGGTCTCTGTGAGCAAACTCTGTCTTATCAGCACATACTAGATTTTTCTCTCGTTGTGTGGAGATAATGTCTATGTTGTTGTTGCCCAGACATCTCCAGAGGTCTAGGCAGGAGAATGGCTGAGTTGTGGAACCCTGCCAGCCTCAGTACTGAGCCAGGTGCTGGACTGAAGAGATAGCGCCGTGCTGTATATTTGCATGAAAAATGTTTCATATGTCTGTAGAATTTCAATACCAATTTGGATAGCACCTACAGATTTTTGCTTCCCCTAGATAGCCACAGAACAACTGTGGGAACTCAATTTACAGGTCTGGTCTTGGTGGCAACTTTCTGCTTGTAGATTCAGTTTCAGCATCTGAATCCTTTCCTTTGTCAAGTCATTAAATTCAGACAACCAAAACTCTGCTCAGTTGGTGCCTAGCCTTGAAGAAGCCTAAAATTTATGGATAAGTGAGGTTAATTATTAAATGTCCCCACTGTATCTCATGAAGCTGAGAACACTTACTCTGCGCTCCCTTTTACTGGTGACATCTGGTGCTAGTCAGGTTTAATTGTAACTACTTTGGAAAGCTGCAATCTTTTTATTACATTTAACTTGAATTAATCTCCCCTAACAAGCACTCAGAACAGTCCTTTTCCCTCTAAGTATGTTGGCCACAGAGCCATTGTTGTGACTCATTACTGAGAGTCCTTTTTCTGCTTAGCAAAATTGAGACAAAGGAATGCCTCATCAAGTTTTTACTGTTCTGCTGCCTTGCTTTTATAAGGCTCATATGAATGGACTATATGCAAAAGTCCTTCCTGCAGAAGGTCACCCAATTAACAGCTAGCGCACAGAACCATTAAGTTTTATTAATACAATCCTTTGCTTTAAACTTATTTAATCTAAAAGCTTTTTTAAATTACTTGTAATATTTCTGAGTATAATTACAATTAATTTATAGTAATCAGATAAATTATGACTTTGAATCTTGTCTTCTTGCGTATATTTATCCCACCAATATTTCAATGTATAAACATTAAAATATCTTCAAAAATCCAGTCCTTGTTTCTCCTGCTTCTTGAGGAAGTTGTAATGCTTTTTTGCCCTCTGCTTTCTGTCATTTCAGACTGTAAATTGTTCAGGCTGAGAATTCCGTTTTAGTATGTCTCTATGCAGGATAACAGGACAATAACTTCTCTTGGGCTCACTGGGTGTTAGTATAGTCATTACTAAAATAACTAAGGGAAGACCACAAATGTAAGCTGTGATGGATGGCTGCTCTCTTCTCTCCATCCAGACTGCGTGCTGCAGTGGAAGGTGAAAGGAGAGGAGGAAAGGTAGGTGGATACTCCTCTCACCAGCTTCCTCCCCTGCCTCTTCATATCTAATGGGAGCTCAGCATAGGAAGGGATAGCTGATGTTCCTGGAGAAGACACAGTAAGAGCTTTTTGTAGATTCACAGAGATTACACCTCACAGGGATCATCCATCCAGACCTCTTGCTAAGCAAAAAAGTTCTCTACCTTCAAATCACAAACCACGGCTAAACTGAAGTCTTTCTTTCCTCAGAAGATTTAATTGCTGCATGCTATAGGCAGTTGAGTTTACAATAGTTTTGTAGCAGGGAGGTATTCACGCGATCACAGCAGGGGAACAACACCATGTCATACAGAAAAATGAGAACTTTTTCTTTTTCCTGCCACTTCTGTCAAAACACCACATCAGTTCATCAGCTATAGCCAGTACACATAAACAAGATTTACAGCCTCAGGTCGTGGGAGAGCTGGGCTGTTCTACCCCATGCTCTATGTCTGCCTACAAATGGCCTAATGTCTACAGGAACGTGGGGAAAAAAATTTTAGGATGCATGTAGACTGTCATGTGGCAAAAAAAATGGTTTCTGGCCTTTGCCTAGAGGGACTTGGTGAGAATTAAGATTTTCAGGGCATATAAAATATACATTTTGCTTCCTGTTTCATTGACAGATCACAAAGGTCACTTGAAAGATTATGCAGTGCTTAACTACCCTAACTGCCCTTGCACTGATAACACAATATTAGAATATAGGCACTCTTTACCAACAGTGAAGCATGCTCTATTTTATAATTATTACCTACAATTAAGGATATAGTGGAACAGTTATAAGGGGATGCTGACAGCGTGGACTTGGTAGCAAATGTGAAATTGGCCTTAATTGCTGTAATAAATCAATTTCATCAGGATTAATGCTACTGTAAAACTAATAATCTGTAAGAATAGTATGTTATTAAATAAGACTCTCTGTCAGATCTGAATTTAGAATTTAAAACTAAATTCCTAACATAGAAAGTAAAACTAGTAGGGCAGCTCATAAGAATGAGGTTAAAACTCTCCCAAAGTGTTAACAATCAAGGAAATAATGAAGATGAACAAAAGGAAATATTGACCAAATTTTGAGGCTGACAAGAAAACACAAAACAGGGTGCACACTGCCACGCAAAGCTGGCAACCTGAATGCCCAAAGCTGTCTCAGTGTCATTAAGCTCCCTGCTCTTGTGGTGCCATGGGGGTTGTGTTTTCACATCATTAACAGAAGAAGAAGGGAGACTTTTGGAATGATACCACAATGAAACAATAAGCATGGCTCTTTCAGCTGGTCTAACCGAATCACTTCATTAAAACAAATGTCAGGATCAATTAGTGCAGTAGTCAACTTGTAGCTTCAAATTTCTCTCTGTTCCAAACAAGACTCTTCATCACTATATCTGTAGTTAGTGCCAGGACAGTCACGGCTTCTGCTCACTAAACCACCTGTAGGACTTCTGGTCAATTTTGATCATGAAAGGCTCAGTGTTACTCCTGCATTTAAGGAGCCAGTCAAAAAATGAAGGATGACTGTTCTCAGACCAGTTTGTTTACGTTCTCGCTTGTATCCTGACTCTAAATGGGGAAAATACACATGACAAACTTCGGACTGTATTTTTTTTCATGTTGCCCAAGTAACACTGGATGCTGAGTGCTTTCCTGTAGTGTAGAGGTTTCTGAATATGTCAGAATGATAACTGATGACCCAAAGTGACAGCTTCCACAGCAAATTACACTACATGTTTCACAGATCTCTTTTTTCCCCCATCCCTTAGAATGCACGGTACACTTCAATGCATTATCAGCTTATAAAGCAGATACAAAGTGCAGGGGAGAGAGCCTTTTGGGGTATATTTCTTGGTCTCTAAAAACCAGTGATTCTTCCTGCATCCATGTACATGCCCATAAAATCTAAAAGCTCACCAAGGTGGGAATTAAAGCTGTTAAGAAAAGTAAAACATTTAAAAGTTCAAGAAAAAAAAAGTTAAAAAGACCATTTCCTATATATATCTTTAGATATTGTGAAGGTACTGACACATTGGTTTATAGTGCTCATGGTTTATTAATCTTAAATAGACTTTAGTAGACTCATATTAAAGATTAAATTCTTTTGAGTAAGCCTTTCAGACAAGAAGAACAGGGAAATATTCAAATGGTTTTGCACCTACATGTGAATGCAAACTGCACTTAGGAGGATTATTTACTATTTTTCTTATGAGAAAGAAAACAAATTCATGCAGACTATAAAATCGTAAGAGTAAAATTGATGCTAAAATTAGGGGCCGATTATATAAGGAATATGCATAGAACAAAAATTATGGTGAAATAAGAACTCACTACTACAGTATGCAGCTGATTCGTAACCAACTTCATTAAACTGCAAGGTAGAAAGGAGAAAGAAGGTCAATGGCTATTGCTGCAAAATCCATTTCCCTTTTACTTTATTCACAACATTTTGAAGAATAACTCTTCATATCCTTAGCTGTTACTACAGCACTTATCCTCCTGTCTCACCAGCCCCTGTTTCTATGCATCCTAAAATGCTGCCACTGAGAGCTTACCACCCAGTCCAGCTCAAAATGATGTCCACAAATAAGAAGACTGCACAACTAAAACTGCAGAATTTGACAGAACCTGCAGATTATTTAATCTTTTCATTCTTGAGAGCAGGAAATGTTGTTGCAGCCTCCTCCATCTTGTTTTCTTGAAGGAGTGGCAATGCATGGAAAGGAAGGAGAACTCACAGCTCACTGAGAAGATTGTGTGAGTTATGACTGCTAGAATGTGCTGAGCAGGAAACTTGGACCCTGGCAGAAGAGCGCCCAGGTGTATTCACTGGGTCTCCGCATAGCTGCAGAAAGAACTAGTGTTGCTCGACAATGAAATTTAATTAACCAGACCTGAAAAAATGTGGACTACGTATTTTAGTTATTCTTCAGCCCTGGAATCCCAGCAGAGTAGATGAAAATTAGGACCAAACTAGGGAGCTTAGGTAGACTGGTCAATTAACAGATGAGTGATGAGAATTTTCTCCATTAGTATGCCAAGGACTGACATGCCTCTGGTGTCAATCACTATTTGTGAGGAATCTGACTCATTAGTCAATACATAGCACACATGGATGATACTGAATACAGTTGTTTCTAAACAGATCTGTATGCCTTAAAATAATGATGCTGTATCTTTAAGATTGGTGTTACGTTCCTGAAACCAGAATTCAAATAACACAGGTTTCAGGCAAAATTTTTGGCAAATTGGATGTTAGCAGCTTATGAGAAAATAAAAGGTGAGACAGGTTTCTGGAACAGTCTCCTGGATATATTCTATATCTATTTTGTGGAAGCCTTTTTATTTTAAGATGATAAGACAAAAGCTTTAAAATAAACACATTATATAAATGCTAGCAGTCTCCAAAATTGCCTTGTTTATTTTTCTCCCCACATTAGAAAATGAGTCTGATGATGTTTCGACTGAAGTCGGTAGAATTTTTCCCATTCAATTATACCCTAAATGTCAAAGCCAGTGCAAGTGATGAACAAAGGGTTTTTACGATACACAGTCAATAATGAACATTTTCCTTTAGTTTTTCTTGAAGGCCTAATTTCAGAATCAGGGGAATATTCAATACCAAATACCTATTTCAAAAGGACCAATTCTGCAACCTATACTCAAGGTGAACATTCAAAATCTGTTTCAGACTGGGTTCCGGGGCATTAGGTGATACCTGAAACACATGAAGATGGCAGCATCAGAGCTGATATGAGTAAGAGGCATCAATGATAGAAGGACGCAGATAAAGAGCATTCAAAAGGAAAACAGTGCCAAGGAGTCCCTTCAGAAAACCCTCTCCTCCCTGTTCTTCTGTAGTTAGTATTAAACAGAATCCTTACTGGCTGATGAACTCAAATTCAGAAGTCTGAAAATAATTCTGCCTATCCCACAGCATGTTAAAGATCATGAGATGAATTTTGCATTTTTAATCCACTGTGAATACTGAATACAAAAATATCAGAATTTTTCTGGCCATCAGGCCACCAGGATCCTACCCACTGTTAGCTGAAACTGTTCCAAAAATGAATGTTGAGATACAAAGGTGAAGGAACTGCACTCACAGTGGTTTTTTTCACCACTGTTAATGGTATAGTCTAGTTAAGAATTATTTCTACACATTTTTCCCATATTTACAGATAGCAGTTCAGTTTATGAAAGCTAGAAGAGCTGTAATGTACCGTACAACATCTACAATCTTTCTAATCTAATTAGCCAACCCTATCTTTGTAGTCATCGTTTTATTATCTGATAATCATGCACTAGAACAATGTGATGTGTTTATTTCTATCGGTACAGGGAATGCTGATTATTTGCTTATCCTCCATGGTCTCCCCCAAATAAAATACTGTCTTCACTTAATTCAGTGGAAGTTTTACTACAGCTGGACCAGCATATCATATATCCTGTCATGAGTACCTTAAAATCATCAACATCTTTCAGTCATTCTAGGCTTTATAAGATAAAGAAGTAACCACATCTAGATTTATTCCCCAGCTCTTGCATAGGAGTCCTTGTGGGAGTCCTGAAAAACCCCCAAACAAAACAGTGAGTGTGATCTGGATACGACTGGTGTGTCTGCTTGCATTTTAAAAAACAGAGCTGTCTCCCAGTTCTCATCTCCTCTGTAGCTCTGCTGGTGTCTGAGCTCTAGGGAAAAATTTAAGAGTCTTGGCCATGCCTCTGCTCTCACAACCCAGCCTTGTGGTTTCCCCTAGAGCTCAGAGAACGGCAGCAGGGTTAGCTAGTAGCTGGGAGCAGGGACCGCTGGCTGCTGAAATGCAGGCTGACATAGCAGGCATGCCCACAGTTTAGGTACCTAACTCAGTGGGAATTCGGTGCCTGAACAACACCCAGGGCTCAGCTCTCCAACACTGCGGTAACGGTTGCCATTACCCATACAGAGAGCAAAAGATGAGATTACGCAGACTATTCCCACAGCTGCTGACACACTGCACAGTTCTTAATGTTCTCAGTTATTCATGTGTTTGATCTCAGAAGCAGCAGTAGCAAAGGCATTTGGGGGAAAGGAGGTCATAGCACCCTATGGACAAGCAGGTTTCACAGGTTGAGAAACTTGTTAAATATATGCTTTGACCTATAACCCATTAGGTCCGACAGTATAAACCCCACAGACTGCTTGGCATGAAAAAGTGAATGATGAAAAATACTGGCGGAGAAATGCATGGGATGACAGCAAAACAGGACAACAATAAAAATGAAAGAAAGTAAGTCTGGATGGTGGTGTAGACACCCAAAGCACACTCTGTTTGAAAGATTGGACCAGATTTGTGGTAGTGCAAAATTTAAAGTAACCCGCAACATGACTTCCAGTCCTCAGCACTAACTCTTCCAGTTTACATATCTGCTGTTATTGGTCTGCTCTACTTGCTAATGTAAACTTAGCCTTACATATTGCTTTTCGCAGGTGTTAGCAAATGCTGATAAAGTGAAAGAGGCTACTACAGTGGTTCTGCCTTCAGCCAACAAGGGAAGATGAGAGAAAGGGGAGAGAGAAAAAAGAGTGTGGGAGAGACAAGGGCAGAGGCAGGAGGAGTCCTACCAGCATGGCTCACAATGAGACTGACAGAGGGATGCTCTGAAGCTCTCAGAAAAGTTGGGGGAAACCGAGTGGGAGGATGCCGCCTTTCTCCCACTACCAAAGCCAAAGGGTAGGTGAGTCATTATTAATATAGGAAGGTAAACATGGATGCTGTCTAAAACATTTACTTTTTTTGCATGTGTTCTTGTTAATCCAAGAGGTCAGGGCTGAACAACTTCTACCCAAATGCATATACTCAAAAACTCTCTTCTTTCCTGTATTTCATTTGCATATTATCATACTCAGCTTGCATCCTGAGATGATGAGATGACATGAGGTATATTGTTGACTGTGACATGGAGATGAAACTACCATTTACCTTCCCTGCCTGCTTCATGACCTTCACCTCACCATGTTCTCCTTCAGACAGTTTTGAATATTGCAAAATGCATTTCCTGTCTGGAAATTACAATAACTGGATAAATAAGATGGTAGATAGTAGACAATACAAAGGAAGCAACCAACAATTTGTATTTCTTGTGTCAAAAGAAGATGATATGGATAGGTGAGAAATTAAAAAGAGGTAGTTTGGGTTTTAAATACAGGTGAAAATTAAATTACAGATTGAGATGGACACTTATCTTGGGCAAACAGCCTGTGGAAGTGACCAATAGTACCTTCACTCAAGACATGCAGTTGAGTTTTCAGCCTATGTGAAGATTCCCTTTGACCCCTGTCCACACAATGAGGCAGTGATGTAAACTTATGCGTTACATACCGTGATACACTTTGTTGTTTCACAATCCACTGACTCCAGGTGGTCTTTCAGTACAGGAAGAACCAATTAAGGTGTTGAATTACTGCAAAGTTCTGGAGTACCTGAATGGAGCCAGGTTTCAAGTCAGAAGAGAGGCATCACCTGAAATATTTTTATTGCTGTTACATGCAATTTTCCGTTTGTTTCTTAGAAAGTGGATTTTTTCCTAAAATACCAAGCATAGGTGACCATTGCAATATATCTATTTTACAACTGTACACATTTAGCTGAAACTTTTTACTATGCAACTGCATTTTAAGCTATTAAGTTCTATTTGAAAAAAACAACAACAACAACAAACCAACAAACACCCCCC
>Ga0181612_101939_pt1 | contig 27104 bp, 18 predicted proteins | sample HoacroProtozoa21_FD_119630 | JGI IMG/M metagenome (GOLD analysis project Ga0181612, IMG submission 119630) | Hoatzin crop microbial communities from Cojedes, Venezuel. Combined Assembly of Gp0051906, Gp0051904, Gp0051908
CTAATTTTCTTTGTTCAGGAAGCATGGTTATGTATTCCAGTTCAGTGTCATTTCTCAGCTGCAGTTATAGCACATGGTTCATGTTCAGTTCTGCTTATTTCATACTGAAGTATTGAATAGTCGAAAGGCATTTTGGCAACCGTTTTCAAAAATGAAAGCTGGCCTGTCAAGTTATAAAAAAAAGTTTTCAGTTCATAGTTGTTTTTCTCAATCGAGAGAGTGGTTTTGGATCAGTTAACGGTACAATAAAAATAGAATTCAAGCTTAGCAGAATTTTTTATTTTCAGACATACTTTCAAGAACATCAATCAAAAATGTACATTTGTTCAGTCATGCTGTACACCTGACTAACGTAATGAAGTAAACTGAACTCTGGTTTGGACTGGTTCTCCTTCAGAATCTGTACCAAATCATTGTTTCTACGAATGACAAAGTTCTGAGTGCTTTTTGTATATTATAATTGTGTTCTCTCTACTTCTAGGAGAATTATTAGAGATAAACACAGATCCACTGAGGTCTTCACAAGTTCTCTATCACAAATGTTTCCAATTCTGCATTACTTCACTCTGTGATGTTTTATAACCTAACCTTAGGTCTTATTTCTCTCTAGTCTTACTCTGCTTTATGTATCTTTGTCTGTGTTTACACTAGCAAGTAGCACTGTCCAACAGGAGTGGATTTGTAGAGCAAGTCAGTGGGCTCTCGGGACACAGTATTTGTATGTATTCTGGGAGTTGTACTTTGGGTTGGCTCTGGCCTGATCCCACGGAGCCATCGCAGTTACAGAATGGGATGCACTGGGTGTGTTCAGGGAGTGCGCCTTCCGGTGTGGGTTCATTCAGAAGGAAGCCCGTTCACGCTCCCTGAGAGGCTTCACAGTGTGTAAGGGAAAGGGAGGAGGATAAGGAGATCGGCTGCAAAAGCACACTCCTGATCAAAAGTCCAGTTATAATGCAGATGCACTATCTGTTGCTCTTATTTTACTCCAAAAACTCAAAGTTACAGAAACAAGTTGACGTACATTTATGTACCCAGTTTGTAGCGTGCAGCTAACAGCTGACAGAAGCTTAGTGCAGTTCTGTTGCTTGATTTGATTCTTCAGTTTAATTTGTCAGGGAAAAGTACTTTTTGTCTACAAGATTTTCAGTGTGAATTTATTACAGTATTTGAAGGAGGGACAAACTGAATCAAATAATTTGTGCAAATTTTCTCTAGTGTCTTACCAGGCTCTGACTGAAAAGTACTTTTAGAGCTGTTGCTGTTAAAAGTGGAAATTCACTGAGACTCAGCCCTCACAAAATCCTAAGAACTGAATTTATTTTCTAATTTAAAAATGAGGAAACATTGCCATGTTGTATTTCAACTTCAGGGGCTGTGTTGTTGGTACAAGATTGCGTGTTGTTCAGAGACCACTGGGAGCCAGTTTGTTCTACATAGTCAGCTGTTCAATCTGTGAACACTGTGACAGCTTAGGTCTAGTTGTCAGGTAGTAGGCAGCAACTCTTTTTAGATCTTCTTATGTCATGCCATAAACCATTGGTTACTTGAGACGCCATGACAGATTACATGTTGCTCTTCCAAAGGTTGGAAGAGGGATCTCCAGCCTTTGCTTCTCTTGTGGTGACACCTTCTTGCAACGTTTTTCATTCTCATGGATTTGTGGTATCCAGTAGGATTGTAATTTATGTTGGTTTTTTAATTTCTGTAGAACTGTAAAGCTCTGGTTCCGCTTAGTGCTGGTAAACAATGTAGGAATTTCACTGTTAAATTTTCAACACATCATTATGATATTGCTTTGCAATTTAGCAGCACTAAGGATCAGTTTGGCTCCCGTGTTTTATGTGCTTTACTATTTTTATGTCACTTTTGCCACCAGTCCATTGAATTGGAATTAATGAGGACTGAGAATACATCTAAGGCGTATTTGGTAGCAAACTGTTTGAATTACTGCTCAATTAATTTGCTGCCCACTAGAAAATTTTATTGTATCAGCTATGTTGTATCTAGTGATTATAAATTTAACAGTTTTGGTAGACTACACTGGAGTTCTCTGAGGAAAATGTTGAGAGTGGTTCTAGAGCAAAATGCACCATATTGTTCCTGGTTAATGCAAACCCACAATTTCTGTGTTCCAGCAGGTCAATTGCTCTTTCCCTACAATCATGGACTGGTTTGTGGGGGTTGCTGTTGTTGCTGGTTTTATGTGTGTGTAGGTGAGGGGTTGTGTTTTTGGAAATACTCAGGTGCAATAACATTATCGAGTTCTATATGAAATGCGCACAGGCTCTTTTTCTAGCTTTTTGCTTCCGATACCTTTAAATAAAAATTTGCTTAGTGCTAACAGCTGTCTCCTAAACTGTTAATAGGAGATGGAAATACATAGTGCTAACCTTAATTACATGCTTCAGGCTCTCATCTTTTGCAGCCGCTCTGTCAAATGCAGAGTATGTTTTGTCTGAGATAGGAATGTTTAATCAGATTGACATGAACAAAGTCAAGCTGAAGAATTTGTTCTACTGCTTTATTTTTTTTAATGTGTTAGAAAACTCATGTGCAACTTGCCTATCATGCAGCTGTAACTAGATAAATGTTCTTTGTATTTCTGCAAGGGTGGAATGGTGTGCTTGTTAGGTCTTTCTTAGCAAAATGGCTCCTGATAGCTTATGGTTATTTTCAGTTAATAAAAGTTTGCCTTAAATGATTTCTCTTGCTCTTTTCCTTTCCTCTGTCCGCTCTCTTCTTCAGAAAGCATGCTGCTAAGTTTACTTGGTAGCTATACACAATTTATTATATACTTGTTGTAGAAGTCACCCTTTCTTTTATGTTGCATTTTTGAAACAGATACAATAAGATTTGATGGTGAAATGCAGATAAGAAAGTGAAGCAGTTATTTTCTCTGAAAAGATTAGGGTCATGTACAAATCCTACATTCATGTAGAATCCTATAGGTTCAAATGGGGAATAATAATGTTTCAGATCATGACATGGCCTAGCAGACCAACTGGAAATGGGAGCCAAGCACTACTTAGAAGAAGGGGTGTAGAAAATGTAAGAGTTAAATAGGCCTCTGCTGTCACAGAGAAGTACACAAAAAAAAAATCTGTATGTATTTGGTGATTTGTATTAGGAAGTTGGTTGTGCTGCCTTCCTACTGACTGCTAGAAAGGCTGTTTCAGAGTCTTACATCGCTGTTCATTAGCACCTGTCTTCAGGTTTTCAGCCCCAGTTTACTCATGCCCACTTCACAAGCTTCCGGTTTTATGTCAGTATTTGTCTGCTGTTTTCTTTCCCTGCTTTGGGATTATCTAACCATGTACTTCTAAAGAATAACCATGCTACATTTCCAGGCTTGTTTTGTTGGCTAAGTGAGCCAGTTTTCTTCCCATCTCTTCTTTTATGACATTGGCAATTTGTTTCTCTGGTCATCCTTGGAGCTTTGCCTCCGCATATTTTCTGGTGTGAGTTCATTTTTTTTTTTTTTATTTGGGTGATTTGGATCAGATGACAGTTTCAGATGAAGTCTCTCCCACGCAAGGTGTTTTGTAGAAAGGCTTTAATAGCTGTCCGCTTCTATCAAAACACTTCTCCTGATACATCTTAAAAATTCGTTTGCCTTTTTCACAGCTGTATCATGCCGGTGATTTATAGTCAACCTGTGATCAATAAATACAGTCAGGCCTTTTCATCATTTTTAGCTCATGTACTCTCATTCTATAGCATGGATTCATGTTAATAGCTCCTTGCCCTTGCTCTATTACACTTCATTCCATTTCGATTACAAACCTCAAAGCCACCTAATTTTTTCTGGATAATACTCTGTTCCTCCTTTGTATTGATGTCTCCCAACTTCATGCCATCATCCATTTTCATCATTGCAAGTCTACTTTTTGTGCTAAAGCCATTTAATAGAAGCATTATATAAGACGTAGCCATGAGGAGTTCTGCTTTCCTGCATGCCAATACTTAGTTTGCTTACACATCATATTTTAGCTAGTTTCTTACTCGCTTGTGTAAGCCTACAGCAAGGTGGTATGATTTATTTGTATCTTACTGTATGTTTGGTGCTGTTAATTTAGTATCTATGGTTAAACAGCAAGAGGGAGACAAAGAAGTCCACAGAGACTGGGAAACTGCCAAAAGTTTTCTAGGTTGCAACAAACAGTACAGCTGCTTTAGTTTCTGTGGAGAAGTCTCCTTATTTCTGCCATTGCTAAGGCTGGTTACACATTTGCCCCTATTCCTTTTGGCAGTTTTGGTTTTGCCAGAGGATGCTTACGCTTTACTGCAGATTCTGTAGTCCTGCTCTGTGGTGGGCTGTCCCCAGCCAGCAGCCAGGCACTTGCACAGCCGCTTGCTTGCTCCCCTCTGCCACGGGACAGGGAGAAAATAGGAAGAGGGAGACAAGAATCGTGGATGGGAATAACATCAGTTTAATAGGTGGAGCAAAAGCTACGCTTGCAAGCAAAGCGAAAAGAGCAGTTTATTCACTACATCCCACTGGCAGGCAGATTGCAGCCTCTTCCTGGGAAGCCAGGCATCAGCACATGTAACACCAATGCCCAAACTGCAAACAGCCCCCTTTGTACTCCTCTCCTTGAGCCTTTATTGCTGAGCCCAGCGGTATGGGACATCCCTTTGGTCAGTTCGAGTCAGCTGTCCTGGCTGTGTCCCCTCCCAGCTTCTTGCCCACCCACAGCCTACTTGCTGGAGGGGCAGAGTGGGAAGGAGACCTTGATGCTGTGCAATATCTGCTGAGCAGTACCCAAACCCACTGGTGTGTTATGTACACTGTTTTGGTCACAGATGCAAAACAAAGCACTGCATAGGCTGTTATGAGGAGAATTAACTCCAACAAGTTCATTCACATGGAAAAATAATATAAAATTATGTAGATCCCCCCCACCACCAATTTGACAAACTAATTAGTATACCAGAAAATAGCAACAGTTTAAGAAGTGTGGGAAGGGGAGATACTGATCTAAATCAAAACTTTTTTGGTATACTTACACCATTTTTTCTTTCTTTTTGGCCTTTAATATTGAGACCATATCTAAAACCTGTTATTGTCATGGAATCTGTGCGATACTCATATCAGTTTTCTAGTGAATCCAAATCTATTTATAGACTGTCACGTGTTTGGCTATACACAGTTTTTGTTCTCCCTTTTCGTTGATTCTTATTTTACCAAGAAGTTTTAGACCTTTATTGTGCTTTACTTGGGTAGCAGTGAAAACAAAATTTTTTGCTGAGTGTATTTATGATATTGAGAGTCATAAATTCATACTGTTTCCATCTATATTTCAAAGTTCATCCTACATCTAAAATCTCAGCTGTTCCTCACAGACACGATTTCCCAACAAGATTAGAGCTTCCCGACTAGCAGAGATTAAAATCATTTTCTGGTCAGTCATTGCAGGACTGATGGAGGTTCGAAAGTGATTAAACTGAAGGAGATGCTCTAGGCAACCCAAGAAGAGCATCTTGTGATAAAATTACAATCTTGGCTGGCAAGTCTGACGTAAACCTGTAAAACTGTAAGAAAGGGTTGGCTGCTTTGGGTTGGGAGTTACTAACGATAACACTTTTACACTGAGGACATGCAGAACTGCTCCCCCAAAACTAAGTAAATGGTAACATTTTGGGCTAAGCGTCAGTGTAGCACTGGCTCTACCGTTTTGAATTCTGTTTAAACCTTAGCAGGGAACTGACCTTCCTGCTGAGCAGATGGTGTTGATCTGACATAGCCATGAGCTCTGGACGTGTTTTTTTTTTCCCACTTACATATTGCAGGCTGGCACTTACCAGTCTCTCTGGAGTACAGCAGGAGGAGGGGAGCTCAGAAAGTGTTTCAATTCTTGGGCAATACCCTTAATGAAATCTTTCCTACACTTTTCTAATATTTTATCATCTCTAGAAAAGTAGTGAATTCACACACCTAAAAATTATTGCAGATGCCAAACTTTAGCCTCTTCAAAAATCTTAACATATATTTAATTCCGTAAGAAAAGTATTAATTTCTATAAAGATTTTGTGCTTTATTTGTTCTTAAAATAGAAAACAATTTAATGATATAGGTTGTCTCTCTAACACATATCATGTGTTGTTTAAAAAATACTTGTGGACGTATTGATTCTAAAAATGAGCTGGTATTGAGTGTATCTAGAAAGCAGTTCAGGAGCTAGCAAGGCTCCTTTCTATGGGGTACGGAAGGCAAAGGGTAAAGAGAGTCAGTGACTGAAAAAGCACAAGATGTCCCAAGGTGATACTGTAGTTATAATGGCTAATACATTGGCAGGTTTGCAGTCTAGTTAAACTTTTCCCTTTGTTGAGACGGATATGTTCGGAAGTTTTTAAAAGTTACAGCGTGATACAGCGCTGGGATGCTAAAGCCCTGTTTGTCACTGAACTGTAGAGGAGGGGAAATCACCATTCTAGTTCTTTGATTTTTTCTGCTAAGGGCTTTGAGATTCCGAAGGGGGCCAATCCCCAGCTGTTAGAAATTGGTGAATTTTCATTTAGTGTGTTAGGCTTACCAGTGTAAAAGATTGAAGTTTCCTGTTCCTTGAGAGTTAGATACCCTTCAGTCTGCACCGTTACATGTTCTGTTAATTCGAAGTTTAAGATTTTAAGAGCTACACATTATTATGTAGCTAATATTGTTGAGCTACATAGTAGTATGGCAGGTTATTTAAGCAAAATAGTTTGTATTTTGTATTTTTCCTGGAAAGGACAGCTGGAGGTTGGTGCTAGCCTGGGAGACTTTGAGCTGCCATTCTTATTCGTACCAGTGAGGATTGAGAAGGTTCTGAAACAGGGGCCTGGAAGCAAACTAATAATCATGAAAACTTTTGCTTATTGTTTATGATCCCAACCCACTAAATACAATGAGAGCTCTCCTGTGGTTAAATGTATCAAACACCTGAACTGAGATACTTCTTCCTTTCAGATACTCCCTGGAGAATGTAGCATCATGATAGACAAAGCCTTCAGTCTAAAGGCTGAATATTTCAAAACGGAGGGAAACAACTGTGAATCCAAAGAGAATTTTTGGTTTAGAAAACATGGGATTTTTTTTTTTCCCCTCAGCATTTAACCTTTCTACATGAATTATTCTTGGATTAATTTCCAGCTGTGCTCTGAAAGTTTACCCTGAGAGCCCAAACGCTCTCTCACTCCCAAATCATGCAGTCAGAAAAAAGCAAAGTGGCCAGTGCTCTGTTGCATCTTTCTCTTTCCCCATGAGAGTTCATCTTTTTGACCAGAATTCTTCTGCTGGGGTTACTGTTGACACAGAGCACCAAGCTGGAAAGCAGAGATAACGTGTGTCACGGCTGTGGTTTGACAGATACTCTGATTCCAACCTCTGCCCCTCCCTTTCCTTTTCTCTGTTGCACAGGTGGTGAAATCCTATTAGGACTGATTTAGTGAGTGGCGGAACAGGTTCATAATTCTCAACTTCATTCCCTATTGCAGCTTAAACAGGATTTTGAAGCATAAAATAAATTTTAATCTTTCCAGGGAAAGATGCTAATCTGAAGTCAGCTGTTGCCTCAATATTGGGTTCCTGCTGCCTTTGATAACAGCTCATGATTTGTGGAAATTTAGCATGGATTGAGATGTCAGCTTGCAACTCGCACTCCAGCCTTCCTTGACTAATGGGAAATAGACAGGGGTTTATAGGTGGTTTGGGCTCAGCACTGTAAAGTCTAACTGTGCAGCTCCTGAAGTTCTCAGCTTTTGCATGTGATCCCTCTTTGTTACTCACTGGGTTTCCTGAAAGAGAAGCGGGTGTTCAGCAAGGTCCTAACCTCTTGACACAGTCTTCTGTTAGCCAGCTATTTGCACCCCGCAGTCCTAACAAACACTTGGATTTCACACTTTCGAGCACAGTAAAGAAAAAGTTCTAGCTATTTTGGTATACAAGCAACACTGGTTTATAAATGCCCCAGAGCAATAAGGCATACATAACTTTAAGCTCAGTGATGTAAGGTATCAGTGTTAGAAGGTTGGTTTAATTCTCATACAGAAATTAGCAAAACCAAAGTTCTAGTCACTCTCTGTTTAGGATAAAAAAAACTATATGGAGGGAAAAACATCTAAGAATGTTAACTATATGTCTGATTTAGACTGCAAAAATGTTTCTGTAGTTTGCAGTGATTTTGGGGAAAAAAAATACATGCAACTTTTTATATTTGAGCCTTTAGTTGTCTGTTCATTATTTGTGTAACACACATCAAGTCAGATTCCCTGTCAGAGCTACTGGTGTAAATCTACAATATTTTCACTGAAGATACTAAAATTACTTCAGTTTCAAGTTTTTTGTTAATGAAGTCAGGGATTTTGACAGTACTTTTTAGTGGTTTCAAATTTGAATCGAGTGTACTGTTTTTGGAGTAAGTTTGGGAAGAAGCTGTCATCAAGACAGGCAATTCTCTGAATGTTGATAAGATGCGTGATTGACACCCCTATAATTTTGTTTGTTCTAAGCTTCTGTTTGTTCTTGGAACTTGGCTGTTTAAGATGAAATGACAAGAGCTGTTCACAGTGCTTTTGAGCTCAATTTGCAGTTACTCGTGAAACTTATGGGACTGGAAGACAACAGAGTCCAGCTTCTCTATTAACATCATTATCTTAAATGCTTTCTGTCTTTATTTTTAAAGATCTGAAGTCTTGTTTTGTTATTTAAAATCACTTCTCATTGTAAAGAGAAAAGTCAGAGAAGACTTCCATTTCTTAAAATGCTGCTGAGAGCTAGCATATTTTTTCTGTCTGAGGAGTACATCTACTTTTTCATTCACTTACATTATAGCACACACCACATGGGTGAGAGACAAATACATGCTATAAGATCTGCTGGTAGCACTGATGGATCAGAGTTCAGTTAGAGTGATGCTGGCCCTGTGAATCATCATATCTGCTCAGCTGAGTGGGAGAACCGACTTTGTCTTCAGCAGGCTCGTATATCAATTTAAAGAGGAAGGAAAGTTGCCACAGAACCACAGTTCCAGCCAGCAGCACCACTTCACAAAAAAAGTAATCCTCTGGCATTAATTTCTTGTCAAGGCTAGTGATGGGTTACATTTGCCGAATAAGGTGTGCTCAGCTGAACTGTAGTGTCTTGGAACCGTAATGTGATATGTCACTACTTCTTTCTTTCTTTTTTAAAGAATGTTACGTGTTGAAAGTGTCATTCTGTGGATACTTGCTGTAAATTAAGATAACTATTCTCAGAAGTGCAGACATTGATCTTGGCTTCTAAAACTCTCAGACTATGCAATACTAAAGCAGTCTGCTCCTGTAGATACCTATAAATCCAGTTTATATATGAAGCAGCTTTTCTGGTTTTGGCACAAAAGTATGATCCAAAGTCCATTCCTACACAGGCCCAATACTTACTGAGGATTTAAGGATTAAATTAGTGTGAATTAGGCATGCGCAAAAGCACTTTAGGTAAACATAATCTAAGCCAGTTACATTGGCGTTGGTTTAATATACATTTTCATTCTGAGCACACAGCATTTATTTGCATTTGCCCTCAACATTGTTTGTGGGCATATAATGAATTTTAGTGCAGTCTCATTTTACAAAGGGGAGACAAAGAGAAGGGAGGTAATTGTTCTGGTTGTGGGTAAAAGATGAGCTGCCATCGGCTCCGAAGCTCAGTGGCTGCGTCCTTCATGCCAGTACTGAGCCAGCAGACTTTCCCCTCTCTTGCTGGTGGCAGTCAGATCTCCTGATGACTGAATGCAGACTGAAAGTTGTCATTCACTGATCTGGTAACTGAATTTCCTCCTTGCAGGAGGGAAAATAGTGCTTTGGGATCCAAATCAAGGTGGAAGGGTAGGCTGTGAGGGAAGCACTACAGTCAGCTTTTAAAGAAAGTTTTATGTCATTCACCAGGGTTCTTTTTCTGTGTGTGAATAAAGAAGTAATATTTAGGGATTGTTTCTTAAGAAAATGTTCCTTGTTTGCAGAAATATTTTCCCTTGATCCTATTCAAGTGTCAGACAAGATGTATGGGGAAAACATTGTGAATCTTTTATAGAAAAAAGATGTTGTCCTCGTCCTGCTTTTACGTTTCTTTGCATTGGAGAATGGCATGTAGGTGGCTGCTGAAAATAAATACATTGTTGTAACTTCCCCAAAAATCTCCCAGTTTTTGAAGTTATGTGATTAAAAATATCCTCTGCATTCTGCATGGAATACTTTTTTAGAGATGGAAACAATGTGCATACTGACAGATCAGCCATCGATATTTCACGAGAGGTCATTTCCTAACCTGAAATAATAAAATGAAAATGATTTTTTTTTTTTCATGACTGCTTAAGTATCTTTTTCTTTCTCTGGCATTCTGTGTGTTATATATCATTTGTCACAATGTCATGAGTATCAGGATACCTGCTACGATACAAAGTTGCAAAAAAATTCTTGAATTAATTTCTTGTGAAGTGGCATGCTGTCTGAATTTCATCTTACATCAACTGAAATAAAAAGAAATGCTTCCATAGTCAATGTTTTCATATCAGGTTAAATGCAAGAGTCTCCAGCTTCATGCATTTATAAAGAAATGTGACTACTTAGGAAAACACATACAAGAAAATGTTTATTGTTAATTTTTCCTTTTGTTTCATTATATTTTTTTTACCGGTGTAATAAAAAAAACAATACATTTTGCAACTATAACTAGAAAGAGAAACAAATAAATGCAATAGAAATGAGGAGCAGCAGAAAGATTTTAGAATGGTAGTCGTGACAAAGAGGGTGGTAAAGGCTGTTACACTACACGCAGTGTTGTATCAGTAATACTTAAGCTGCCTTTCAGTCGCTGTATTTTCCCTTGGAATTCCTGCATTCTGTTCTAACAAGTCTGAAAATACCAGCAAACTGCTTGTTCCTTCTGGTGTTTCTTTTTGTTGCAGTTAATCCCCTTTTCCACCCATACTTGTTCTAACTTTTCCAATGCTCCCCATGAATCCACAGAAGTCCTTAGCTGATGGTAGTGTATTTTGTGACTTGCTGAAAACAAGGTGCTGTTCTGCTTTGGAGCCCTTTTCGTTTCTCCGTGTAGCATTCGCAAACCTTCCTAGACTGTCCTAGCCACAAGGCTGAAACTTTACCACAGTTGTATCACCCTGGACCACCCTGAAATGAGTGATTCTCTGTGGAGAGGCTGTTGATTCGAGAGCAAGCTGAAGGCTATGCTGAATGTTTTCAGAGAAGCATTTTTCACATATCACTGGAACATTTGTTATTTGCCATGGTAGGTTGTGACTGGTTTCAGTCAACCTTTTTCAAATCTGTTCATTCCCTAATTAGATGACCAGTTCTTAATTACAATATTTTTTGGGAAAAAAAAAAAGTCTAGCTAATGGAACAGCCTCAACTTTACAATGACACACAAAAAAGGATATGTATGTAAGAGCATAGAAGGAGAGAAAATGCAAGTGTCAGTTTTGCATATAACTTCAGGGTTAGGCTTGAATAAAATGCCTTAAATAGCTGGACCTGTGATTATTCAGGGTTCAAGTGAAAGACCACAAGTATTATTTTATATATGTTTTTGAAGAGGTAGACTATTATATAATTTTGGGTTTCAATGGAAATGAAAATGGTAATAGGATGTCGGGAAATTTCTGTGTAATAAATAGGGGTTGTATGCTTATTTTGATCTACATATAATTTTACTACGAAAAGTAATGTTGTTTTAATGCATTGACATGATTAGGAGCTTTATCTCTTTTATTCTGCGTTACAGTTAGTCCTTTTCTTCATACTATGGAAAGGAAATTCTTTTTTAGTTTCCATAGGGCTTTTGTCAAATGGCACTGCTAGAGCAGAGAAAATTTACATAAAAAGTCTAAAGTGAAGTGGGTAATGCATCAAATATGACTTTTTCTGGATGACAGGAAGAAAGAAAATTTCTGATATTTTCTTCCTGATAAACCCCCTCAAAACTTTGCAGATACCCTGTGAACATCCAAACTATGACCTTAAATATAATTTATTCCAAGTTAAGCATCTGATGTTGCCTGGTGTTCTCAACTTCAACACTGTAAAATGATGTTGCATTTAGATAACCCAGTCTATTTGATATTCGTTGTGCAACAGAGGTAAGAATCAGCTCACTTTTCACGGAGTGCAGAGAAACATAGAAGAGCATTCTTTTTTTAACATGCTCCCCATCTAGTTTAGTAAGGACTAGGGTTTGCTTCTCTGAGTAACAACATTGCATGAGTTTACCTTTTAGTTGCAAAAATATCTTCTATTTTATCCCTGAAAATGTGTTTCTGCGCTGAATTTTTTTTTACTTTGAATGTTCATCAGTTTATGACAGGCGACTGCTTTGGTATTTTGAGATCGCTCTTGTCACTCCAATCTGGGATAACAGAGCTAATGAGATCTTTGTTATGGTACACCAGAGAAAATATGTTCTAGAGGGCACGCAGAAGCTCTGGCTAGGTGCTGCGGAAGCACCTACCTTCCTGAGGTCTTGGGACCCCGGTGTGCAAAGCACTGAGCACAGGGGGAGCATGAAGATAACGATAATGTGAGGTCTTCCGTGTTTGTTTCTGATGGAAGTAACAGTGGGTGCAGTAAGTGCAGGGGGGTTTTTTCTTTGCTGGGTGGTGTTTTCTTTGTTTCTTTTTTAACATTGCTGTTAAAAGATGCATAATTTTTAAATGCATGAATATTTAAAAACTAGTTTTCATAGTCACAAATAGCCCTGTTGGTTTCACTGGAATTATGGATGAAGTGTATTGCTGCTGGGTGTGTAGAACGGGACAGAATCCAGACCTGTTGCAGTGTGTATCTGTATACAGTATGTTTTTCCTTGCTTTTTAAAATGGAAGTAAATTTAGGAAAATTTTAACAAACAAATAAAAAGAACAAACCCCGTTTGTTTGGGAGTGAGGAGCTCCCATGCAGTTTGCTGGGTTCATCTGCTTTGTAACATCGATGAGTCATAGCGCCGTGTAGCCTTTGTGATCTCACGTCATTTATTCTTCTGAGACCCAAAGGTGCCTTGATGACTTCTTGAACACCTTTACGTTGTGGAGCTACCGTTTAAGTGCTAATCCCTGTTAACACGTTTCAATACATAAGATCTTTTAAGATCAGTAAACCAACCACCATTATGGGGACAAAACCCAAACAAAACTCAGAGCAGAATGGCAGTAGGAATTGCAGTTCTGTGTGCAATTTTTGCTTCATGGGAGGCGGGCAGATAGTCAAGCTAATCTATATTAGGGCCATCTGCTGGGGCCTCACTTCTCAGCTACATGCAGAAATTCTATAGAAGTTTCCCTTTAACAGTGAGCCCATATAACAAGCACCAACCAGAGAATGGTTAATGCGTGTAAGCAAATTGCCTAGAGATAGAAAGAATTGCTTTACTTCGATCTGCTTTCAAGTTGTTTTGGGAGGTTTGTTTTTAATTATTTTCTTTCTTTTTCGGAAGAGCACAAAGAGTGAATGTAGGACGTAGGATCACGTACTTAGGTGTGCTACAAGGCCCAGCCTAGTTGGCACTTGCTGTGCGGTAACAACGAATCTTGCCTGTGACTTCAGTTGATTTGTTCATGGGGAAAAAAAAAAGGTTTTGTTTCATTAAGTTAAAGTTTTGAAAGATTTTTAGTGGAGTTGTAGGGTGATTCAAAATAAGCAGATTCTCTCTCCCTTACCTTCCTTCTTTTTTTCGTCTCATCTACCAATCCTCATTTTTGTATAAGCTGAAAAAGGAGGAAAGATGTAAGGGTAAGAATGAACTATGAAAACAACAATGTGTGGATTGAAGACAAAATTGAATCTGCTACTTTGTAATCCTTACTCTTCAGTGTTTTAAGGCTGTCTGGTGTCTTCTTACGTTTTCAAATGCTGTAGCACAAGAGTTGTAGGTGAAGGTAAATCTTGTTATTTTAGACCTGTGTTGCTGATAATCTTCACAACAGTGGCAAAGTTACCTAATCTGTGGTTGATTATTTGTAGCATTTTATAATGTTGAATTACTAAGTGGCAATAAGGAGCATGGATTAGTAGGAGGTGGAAATTGCCTGTATGGTTCTGTGTATTAACCTTCAATAGCAGTAGCACAATAGTCTGTCTTCTTTCTGATGTTGTCAGTGAGTTCATTCTTGGAATAGACTATGAAAGGATTAAGTCTTGTAAGCATAGCCAGAGGTGATTAGCTGGATTTCCAAATTAGAGAACTCTGTTTCCTGGATGTCTCATGTAAATGATAATTTAAGCAAGTGATCTAGAAAAATAAGAATGTCCCTCAGAAAATTCTGACTGCAGAAATTCAGCTAGCAAACTGGCAGTTTTCTTTCCCTTAAAGGTACTTTTGGATGTCTTTTCAATTTTTTGATCTTAAAGATAAGTTTTAGAGAAGCAAATGATTTCTGCCTATAGTAGTTACTGTACTGAATACCAGCAAATCTTTGGCAAAAAGAATGATGGATACATTTTAATTACAAGTGCTGCAGGATCTTTAAGATTAAACACATTCTTGGAGCCAGATATATTGCAGTAAAATTTTTACTTGGATGCCTAGAGTCATAGTTATGTGGACTGAATATTCTGAAAAGTTGGTGGCTTCTTTTTGCTTGCTTGTTTTAGAATTGCATGCTCGTTTTTTACCACATGGACCGAGCTAGCTCAAAAATGTCACAGCTCACTCTGCATTTTGTTATGAAACACGTTGTTGTATATCATTCAGGAACAGGATGGGAAGAGCTAAGTAATGTGAAATAAAACGTATATATCATACATGTAAGTATTTTTGTGGCAGATGTGGCTGGGGTCCTAGACATGAGACTTTAAATCAGGTTTTTTTATATATCCAAAGTAGAGGACTAGACAAGCAGAGGAAGAACAATCATAAAATAATGTGAAGTTATATTTAGGGTTTCCTGTTACTGTTTGTTTATTTGATGAATACTACGAAGTAAATCACTGGCACACTGTGATCAGACATTGGAGGTAAACAAAATGAAGCAAACTAAAAAGACCACGTTTTCTTTTCTTTTCTTTGGAGTTTATGATTTTTTTGAAAAGCGCGTGGTGTTTTACAGAGGAAAACTCTTACCTTAATAGAGTTAATGTGAATTACCCATGATTTGGCTAGTGTTTTCTGTAAACTATGAGAAGGCAATAGCGTTCTGCATAGTCCTTGTAAGCTGACCTATAGGTCAGTTTACCAGCTGAAGTTTGTGTTTATAAAAACAGTGTATAGAGAATCAGACCTTTTTTCCAAAGCTTCTAATTTTGTTTGAGACATTTATCTGTTCATTTTTGTTCTTTGTTCAGAAAACATGCTTCCATCATAACACTTTTTGTAATGGAACTAGTTTTTCTTGAAAGTATATCCATTTAAATACGACTTCAGCACAGAATCACAGAATGGTCGGGGTTGGAAGGGACCTCTGTGGGTCATGTAGTCCAACCCCCTGCCAAAGTATTCCCAAATCATTCTATTTATTAGTGCAGTGTTGCTATTATTAGAGTCAAGGTAATAGCAAAGGGAAGGTGGTGTTTTAATAATTCTTAGCTCTTTGTTTTATTGAGAAATTGGCTGTGCCTTAAACTCTAATGGAATTCACATATTTTGTGTTTCTGCTGTAATTGCCCGTGTGGACAAACGTAGTAAATGTTGAATAACAAGTGATTTATAATAGCTTAAAGACAGAACAAGATAAACCCCCTCATCTACACGAACCTTTGTGTGATCATAGCTGCCTACTTTCCAGTGGTTCCTTTTTTGCTCTGAATTCCAAGTCTCAAACTGAAAGTGGCCCCATATCTCTTGGTCATTAATTCCAAGGTGGATGTGAAGCAAGCAGAAAGAGCTGAAAATAGCACATCTACAGTACAGCCATAGCAAGATTCATCTAGATTCATATACACTGTTCTTCTTCAGGCAGTTTTTGATAGTGGGCTAAGTGTTTTACCACTGCATCTAAACCATTTCTGATGACTGAGCTGTGTAATTCAGCTTTTGCTTGGGATTGTCTACTCTCTCCGCTGGGATGACATCGTGAATACAGCGTTATGTTTTCATTAGTTTAACAGCCATTCTGAATAACACAGTGTGGAACAGAGGTTTAAAAACAGACAGCAAAATTTGGTCTGGGTCTTCTGGTGTTTTAACTTAACGGCACTTTATTATATTAACAGTTTTACATTTAGACATATAAGAGTACTTTTATTGTAGTAACAGATGTCTCTCCAGACCCAAGCGTGCATATTTAAATGGAGCTGCCGGAGCATAATCTTCTTTCAAAACGAGATAAATGTAACAGAACTTTTTTGTCTGCACAAATTAATTGAACAGTTGTGAGAAGTTGGATTGATACTCTGTAATAATTACAGTTGTATTTAATACAATTAATAATTTATATTAGAATTGGTGTGAAATAGCATTATTCTCTTGCATGGTTAGGGTATAGTTGTAACACTAGGTTTGTCAGAGTAAACACTGTCAGTGCATGCCACCCCCAAGAGCTTCTGTCTCTAGCAATGACTCTCAAGAGCAAGAACTTTGTAATTCTGAGCTTCACAGACATCACACTTAACTAACATCCTATGAGGACTAACATCAAGTCAACGGATTGCTTATTACCTGAGCACTGTCGCTTCATTTTATTGTTCTTCATAATGGAACTAGTAGTGTGAAAGATATATGAGATAAGGAGTACATGCCTGCAATTTGTTCTAAATGTTGTCTGAGCCTGTTGGTGCATGAGTTTCTGGAGAAAAATTAATCTATTTCTAGCAAAGAATTGCAAAAGTTCTGCTTATTTTTCTCTAATAAGAACTGTGAATTTTATTTTTTTTTGGAAACTGTGAGAAAAAGTGCCCATGCATGTAAGTAAAACAGGAAGGGCTCTGTCAGTGGAACACAGACACTTTTTCGGCATGAAAAAGACAGTAAATTGATTTCTTATGATCAGAATATTGGAAAATTGTGTAACAGGGTTAGACTCAAACAGAAAAGATGCAATACTGTGAATACCTGATTTGATGCCTCAAGTAGCAATCCTGCTGTCAGACATTGTCCAGGAAGGTGTAAGGGTATGTTTGTGAATGCTATAGTAATAATGACTATATAGACAAACTGCAGTTATCTCCGTTCTCAGTGTTCTTTAGAAGTCAAATTGTGGTGGACAGAATGACAAATGCATTTTTCTAATTATGAAACACATTTTCTGTTCCTGAACAAAATTCCTAACCAAAGGTCAAAGGAGTAGAGTAAATATTTGAGTCTTTGCTCTCACTGGGGTCCATGCTGCTGCAGGTGAGTTTAATGCTTCACTGCAAAATTTGAGACTAAGTTATGCAGACTTTCTTCCTTCAGTTACTACTGATAGTCTGTGTTCAGATCTTGTTGGGAGAAGGACAGCTGAGATGCAGCTTAAGTGGTTTCATACTTCACTAGCAGAAGCATAGCTGGTATTTGTAGTCTTACCTAACTTGCTATACCTACCACAGAGGGGAAGAAGTCCCATGCGAGTTCTTTCTAACTGCTTGAGGAAACATGGAGAAAAAAGGAAAAAGGCCAGTGGTTTTCTGTCTGTGTGACCAGGCAGTTCAGGTGCCGTTGCACTGTGAGGCATGGAGAAGAAGACAGCATGCCCGCTTTTCGACCATGTCAGAAAAGCGACTGCCCTTGTCCCAGAAGCAGTTTTTTTGACCAGATGTACTCTGCAAGGGGTAGAGCCTCCTGTGACACTCCCTAGACTGTCTGAAACTTTGGAGTGACAAAAGCGTACAGTGGAAATGCTTTGTCCCAAAAGTTTAAAATAGGATGCATTATAATTTTCATTGGGTAGGACGAAGACTTTCATTAAACTGTTGGCAAAAAGTCTGGATCAAAGGGAGGAAGAGAGATGATTTAGGTTTAGCTAAAGAAATCAAGTGAAGGGTGGTGAAAGGGGAGAAAGAGCATCTGAAAATTATGTCTTTAGTATAAAAAGTACGTGGTTAGAACTGACAACATATTTGTCTTTGCTTATTTTTAGTACCAGCTACAATATTGACTGATTTATTTCCAGTTGCCAAGCTGCTGCATCTCCTTGCTTCTGCTAATCCCAAACAGGAAGGCTTAGAGCAATAGATAGTGTGTGTCAAGGAAGTTTGGGTGGCCAAGAAAAGAGTGTCTGCTGTAGCACAAACCCTGCAAACCAAAGGTGATAGTAGTGTGTGAGACCATGGGGACGTGGTAGAGCATTTATTTGGCAGTTTAGTGAGTTCCCGTCTAGGGAAAGTCTGTGAGGACCTGCAAAGTACCACATGTTTTTCCACCGGTTTGTTCTTCACCTTATGGCTAACCTTTTTCCCTTTTTCATTCCATTACAAACCCTTGGAGAATAATTTGTATGGTAATTTTTGTGAATTAAGTATCCTGGAAGATAGATGAACGTTGTTAAACTATTATCACATTTAACATTACTGTTGCCAAAAGTGGAAGGCTAATTTTACTGCTTTAATTTCTTATGGATTGCTTTGCTTTTTTTTGTGGTGGCCACAGGTGTCCAATTCATTCCCAGTTCTGGGGAGATATTTTCGTTTTGAGTCTTAGAAAATATACAAGTTATAGTAAGTTGGAAGAGCTTGGGTGCGAAGATGGCTAGAATATAGAAAAAATACTTAATACTTTTAGCAATGACATTGATTATTCTTACTATCTTGAAGGAAATTGCTTTTGTTCATGAACTCTAAGGTTTCGCCTTGTTCCACCATGATGACCATCTGCCGATGGGCACAGTCATCTCATCCTTTTTTGCAAAGTATGATTAGATTCAGCAGGACTGTTTGGCTGAACTGTCGGGTCAAGAGCTGGCTGTGACTTTACTCACCATTAGGTGATTTTTGACTTAAGAGGATTCAGTTTTTTCTTGTGTATAGCATTAAATTTTCTTTCATGAGCATGTAACTATTACAGCAGCCACATTTCCACTTCATATTTCATCTCTAGGTTTTCTATTAATCATATTACATTTCTAATTAAGTTCTACTTACGAGTTTGTTTCAGTGTGGTTCTTAGGGGAATTGGTAAATGTGTTTTATAATTAAGTGCTCAAATATTAGAATTTAATAGTTTGTAATTAGAGGGTTTTTAAATTAGAAATCTGTCTTCCTATACAATTTGAGGGCTAGAATCTAATTTAAATCTTCACCTTAAGGAAAGTTCATAAAATGAACTAAAGCAGTGAAATATATTTTTAATTAAAGGGAGGAAACTGCTAATCAAGTGCAACTTAGGAACATAACCTAATAGTGAAGGTATTGTATAACATCGTATAGTTTCTTTATGCTAAAGAATTAAATACAGGGGCTTAAAAAATCAGATGAAACATTACTTAAAGCAGTGAGTTTCAATTTGCTATATGAAGTGTCCCATGGCAGAGGTATTCCCATTATAGTCACTCTCATTGTAGTAATAAATACATACCCACTGAAGCACATGAATAAGGACTAATAACATTTGCATTGTTCAGTGGCATGCGCGCTGTCATGCGAATACCTGATAGTGAAGCCGCGCACGTGTGTGTACATATGTATATCTGTTTGTAGTGATTTTCTGAGATGGAGTCATAGTAATGATGATGGGTAATTAGGGTTGTGTTCATAGTCAGAAATCCTGTTTTCTCCTCGGCTGAAAGCTCACTGCAAGCAAAATGCTGATTCTGTGGGAAAACCACTGCAAATTCTACATGGAATATTGGCTAGGTACAGGTATTGAACTGGGAACTGAAAGAATGATTTTCCTGTACCAGCTATAAAGACACAGCATCCTGAGTTAAGACCAGTATTAAGGGGATCGGTTTAAGATATAAGCAAAACAGGCAATTGCCTGCAATGGCATATTGATGGGATTGGCCTTTAGGAAGGCACTCGCGGCATTTTTGTGCCTGACCTCAGCTTGGCTCTGCAGAAACAGCATTATGAAGATCCCAGATTACATGTACGTTACCGGGCACAGAAGCTTTCCCTGATTCTTGGCCTGGGTGGATGCCAAGGCCACATCTTGATCCAGTCTGAGCAGGCTCTCCACCCTTATCCATGAAAAAAATTCTTAGATGTGCAGGCCCAGCTGAAGACGCAGCTATTTTCTGCAAGCCTGCCTAGAGAACCAGGATATCGGGTCTCCAGTCCATGTCTGCAAGTAGGTCTAGACACTACCTGAAGCATTTGCTCCAAGTTACTGATGACCCTAAGAGCAAAGAAGCATCGGAAACAAGCTCCTTGATTATGTGCCCCAGTAACAGTTAGCCCGTGTCCCTGACGGTGTATCTTGCTATAGCTACCCTGCTCGTGCTTCCCCGCATAGCCACTGTGGGGAGAGGCGTACAGAAGAGGGCTGCCATGGCAAGGAGAATAGGGTTCCTGAAGACTTGTTCTTCCCTGCTGCCTTCCATCCTCTTCACCAGGGCGGTGGTGCCACATTGCGTTACGATCAAGAGATTGTGTGGCAGGAACGCAGTGGGAGAGAGAGATCTCAGATCGCTTAACACTTGGGTGATTTAAAGAAGCTTTTGGGTTTGCCACCTTTGTATTACACAAATTGTATGACTGTCATTGCAATTGTATCAGTAGATACAACCTCATATTAAGCTGCACTATGCTGCCAAAGAAGTGGAAAAGGATCGAAATGTAAATGGTAAACTGGGATGCAGGATCTGCTGCAACCGGTCTGCATTTGTTACTTTGGTGGTGGTGGTTTTTGTTGTTTTTGACATAGTGTGATCTGATATTACTGTGTGCTTGCCAGTTGGGGAGAGGAAATTAACCAGATCCGTATTTGAAATTGTACTTCTGCTTTTTGACTAGCTGAATTCACATTTTCCACTGAATTATAGGTTGAAAGATTCATTAATGAATGATGCTGACTTATTGGGCAAGATGATCAGCTGGTACACATGCCAGAATGGTACGGATCACAGACTATAATGAAAAATTGCTTATGTATTATGCCCTTCATTAATATTTCAGGATTCAGACAGTAAAGGGAGCAATTTATCTCAGTAGAAGTTACAATACTGTTTAATAAGATTTTGCGAGGAGACAAGATTAATGTTAATAATGTTTTTTCATTGACAGGAAAATAGTGTTAACATTAGTAACTCACTCTTTCTGTTAAAAGTACAGCATTTGTTTTGCTGCTATCCACAACAACAAGGTTAAACTGAAAAGAACCACAGACTATAAACAAGGTCAGGCCTATAAAAAGTAAAACATGAATCTGTTTTCCTAGGCTAAAAACTTATTAAAATGAATATTCTTACAGATCAGAATGAAGGTGATGAAGGCTATAAAGCTATTCAAGCAGAATAATTCAACTTTAGTGTCTTGTCATTCCAGGAAGTGGCTATTTCTTTTTTTATACTCTAAAACAGTGGATTTGAAAGTCAGCTAATTAAGCTTCAAGTTTGCTGTGTTTTGTAGTCTCCTTGATGCTGAAAATAATACACGTAACATCATTTCACTTCTCAAGTTTGAAGGCGTAAATGAGCTCGGTACAGAGTTTCTTGAGCAAAGTCTATATTCAAGAAAAAAGTACATTTGCTGTGCTTGGGCAGATGTTTCCCCCTCAGGATATATTTGAATTCATTAAGATGACACATAGACATGAATATGGTATATTTGTTTCTTCTGAGATTCCTCATGCACAGCTAAGGAGTTTTCTAGGTTATAGCAATATACACACTGACGCTAATATGGCATTGTTGTAGTTGAACTGAAAATATTTTAATGAAGACACAAATAAGGTTTGTATCAATTCAATATCATCTAAATTAGTACACTTCATATAGTGTACTCTACAAATATGCACAAGAGTAGTTGCATGTTTAATTACTTTTATGCATATATTGTGATCAAAATATGCTACATGTAAAAGTTTGTGTGCACGTACTTAAAAACTCTGATTTTTGCTATGTCCCGAAGCTAGTGGTGTATTGAGCCACCACCTCTCATGTATGGGTAATACGAAGACTATGTTCAGTACCAGCATTCATAAATTCTGTGTCAGTCCACATGCACATATTGACAGAAGCAGCATATCCGGGGCAAAACTCTGGCATAAGAAGAACCTTTGTGATTGATGACTTCCCATTCTAAAATGTTCTGTGTTCATATGCAAACAATACAGTCTACATCACCCACAGCCCTACAGAATTTCTTGACTACCAGTCTCTATAGTTTTCCTGTCTCTGTGAATATTTAATTAATTATGGAAGGAAGAGCAACTAAAACTGCAGAAATAGAAGAGCAAACAACTCGTAAACTGGTGGTGGTAAAGCATCCTGCCTAAATTTGTCAGGGAAGGGACCTTTATTTTTGATTTTAGCTTTGCAGATGTGTGGTGTATCTTGCTAGAAATTCCTCGATTCATATACAAAAATAGTCCTGTCTTATGAAGAACAAAATAAGGCTAAAACAGTGGGAGGAAATGTCTTTTGGTGTTTCCTTGTTTTGGCTCTTGCTTATTTTGAGTAAGTAATTAAAAATATCAGGACATGTATGCACAGCTGTGAAAGTAAACGTTGGACACAACTAACCACATAATATCAAAATTTTCTTCCAGTGTAAATATTCGGCCCTCCCTGAACTCTGTTAGTTATGAGTTTATCTAAGGCAGAATCTTGCCTGCAGCCAACATAACTGTTAAATATCATCTTTGCATTGAAGTCTCAGGTAGCAAATGTTTGAACGCTGTTTTGTGCAGCTCTGTCTACAAGGACTTGGTCTGATATTTGCACATCTGCACGATTGCGCATTGTGTGACCCAGAACAGAAAAGGCATGCTGCTGTGCGGCTGGGATGTGCCGATTAAAAATATGTAAGGGTTTATTGTGTGTGCATATCTAAGAGGTTGGATTTGCTTGTAGGAGTGTTCTAGATCAGAGCTGTAGCTGCAGCTCTTCCTTTGACTGGAGCATGTCCATTTTAATTTAGTGGAGTCCAATGTGAAATATGGGGTACAAACTGGTAACTGCAGGTGATACACGTGTAAGTATGTGCACACGCATGTGTTTTTTCCCCTTCACCATCCAGAAAGGCTGCAGACCACACTTACGCAAGCAGTCCTAGGGATCTCACTTGGGCTGGTCATCTAAGCATGGTCCGTGTGGCCTCACGTAGAGAAGTGTAGTTTTGTGAGTACTGTTGCTGTGCTCTGCGATGAAGCAAGCAAGGGTTAAAATAATTCTGAGCATTCAAAGTTCTTGCTGTTCTGCTAGTTGATGCTGGTTCCCTTGATAGTTTTGTACTTGCGTTTAAAGATTCTGCTGTCCTATGGAAATACCAGCAGGGAAGAATGTATCAGTCCCTTAGAGTCTGTTGTTGCCACAGATGGAAGTTGTGTGTTCTTACAGATTTGATGAACAGTTTGTTTTTGAAGAAACTATTTATTCTCTGTGCAGAGAATCTGAAGAGGGTTGTGACGGTGCTTGGGAAGTGTGCAAGGCTGTAGTAGGAGGAATATCAGCTGGTTTGCTTCTACATGTCCACTGAGTTTTGAGAAGTCCAGTTTTAGCTCCTCTAAGATGGAATGAAAGCTCCTGAAAAATTCTGATTATGGCTGTCAGATTGATGTTTGCTTGAAACAAACACCAGCAGTAAACATGGCCTGCAAGGTTTATTCAGGGAATAAGGCATAACATTTACACAGAAAGAGGGCAGCGTTAAAGTGACGAGAGATGATCAGAGCTGACCTTTGGCAAGCAGTACAAATTTCTAAGTATGAATGCCCCAGTCAGATAGATTAGTTTCCAGAACAGTTAATTCCTCCTGAAAGAGAAGGTTAGAGAGAGAGCATATGTGGGACCATTCTGAGTTTAATTTATTTTAGTGTAATACATAAAAATGCCAGATTGCATCTTACCAAACACTGTTTAAGACAAGTAATTGGTTGAGTGATGAAAAATGTGTTAGAAATATAAACCTAAAGCCATATTACTTCAAAGACTGGTAGGGGACTGTCACTGGAGGAAGAGGAGTTGCTTGGATTGAACTGGAGGTGCTTGATTCGAGAAACTTGATTTTTCAAAGTCTTCCTTGGACTTTGGGTGAATGGGCGAATGTCGTCATCTTCTGTTCTAGCTGTGTGAAATGGGAATGGCAGTAAAGCTTTTTATTATTAGTGTGTGCATAAGTTACTTAGATTTTCTGGGGTGTTCAAAAATATCTCTGCAGTTATTTTGGATTTGTATTTTGTTTTTTTAATGGTCAGCGTTGTTCTACAGAGCAGCTGGCCTTTTCATCTTGCATACCTGTACTGAGGATTGTAATTTATGCTCCATGTGAAATGGCTTTGCTACAAATGCAATCCTTGTCTCACGTGAAATGGCTTTGCTATAAGTGTGACACAGTGACATTAGTATGAGCCAGTCAGCTTGCCAGATTGCTATTAGTTTGTAATAAACATATAGAAAAATGAAGCATCATTAAAGGAAATCAGCTGTTTCATGTAGCTGCTGCATATTTATAGACTCTGCTTACATGAATTAATTAGTCCCTGATTGGGGGAAGCACACTGTATCTCCACCTCTTGGCATCTTTCCATTCTCTGGCTTCTTTTGCTATCCTCTACTGTACTGGCATCCACAGGATAAAATGAAAAATTTTCAAAATTACTTGGTATAACACAAAGTGATTATAATACAAGTTTAATGTAGGTATTCCTCAGTACGTACTCACAGCAGAAGACCGTTACCTTATGACAATCCTCTACTCCAGTAATATTATCTCTTAATTAAAGAACAAGCATTATGCAAGCTGTATTATCCAGCCAAAAAAATGGTTGTTTCAATTTTTGTTTCGCCTCACCATTCTGGGCAGAATTGACTGCTGTTTTGTGATTGTATAACCAGAAATGACTCAGAGCAGTCAGACTGATGTTACCTTAAATTAGTTGTTTACTGCTGTGATTTTAATATCTTTTCAGCCCCTTTTAAGACACTTGCTTAGATGAAAGCTGGCATTGAGAGTCTTCTTTAAATTAATATGTCAGTCCTAGATTCATATTTATCAAAACCTTCAGTTTTCTTGTTTTGGTGCCAGTAAAATAATTTTCTGCTTTGTCAAAGGGCTACTCATGGCAGCAATTTAAGAAATACTTAGATATTATTTAAGAGTGTTCTGCGTTTTCAAAATTACGTATCTTGCCCAGCCATCTGTAGTTGTATACCTTTATGCATAAAGAACATTGCAGAATAGGTTAGGTCAGCTCATTAGAGTGACAGTGTGTACTTCTGAGGTAATTATTATAGTTGGTTCACAACAGTAGGCACGACAGGTTTTTCTTCTTAAGGCATCCAGAATCTAGACTGCTAGAACTAAGTAACTGAATTAGTTATGTAAAATGGAATGATGATCAAAAAGTGGGAATTGCACTTTGAAAGAGGCATTATGGATAGCTGGAGATTATAGGAAAGCAGAAGGGAATTCATTTGACCTAGCATGTAAATAAAAACATTTGTCATTAATTTGCTAAGCAAAAAAGAATGGTGAAACGTAACCGAACTGTTGTTCAGTATCGGATGCTCTTGAATGTTTTTTCCCCACATTTTTCCATAAGGTTCTTGGGACTAGGACATTCCTCAAGTAAACCAGAGTAACCACCAGAAAAGTTTTTAGTGGGTGGTAGCTCTTGATGCAAGTTTGATCAAAGAGATGAGATGGGATCAGATGAGAGTCAAGCGGGATTTCGAAGGAAGGTAACACACCGATAAACAGCAAACACTTTCCAGTAGCATCGTGTAACGCAGGTTAGTGGATATCTCTCTGATGCACTCGTAGTCGAATATCGATACAAATCCTGATGGAACAATTGCAGGTCTTAAGTACCACAGGTAGAAAATGGGCCCAGCTGCTGGTGGTTCTGATGGCTATAGTAGCAGCTTTTTGGAAGTGTCACTCAGTGCACACTGACTGTTCAAAGCCGTTGGGCATCCAGGAGCGCTAGAAGATAGATAGGAGCGTGCAAGTGAATCTCTGCAGCCTGACTTAGTATGCTGTATTTTTTAGATAGTGTCATAGCTGTATTTGGAGCTTCATGGTGTGCATTAAAAAACAAAGCCCGCCTTTTTAGCGTTCATATTCTAAGTTAAAGAATCCGAGCATAGTGGGTAATGAGAATTACTTTTCTAGACAGAAGAGGAAAGCATGTGAATGGCAATTTCTAGTAACAATCTAATGCTTTTATCACCCCCAGATTAATAATCAGTTATGTCAGCCTTTTCAGTAAATTAACATTCACCTGATAATTTTAACATTACAACTTTACATTGCACTGAACTTTTACATTACTACTTTAACATTGAAGTTGTTTGTTAAGACAAGATTAGTATTTTTAATAGAACAGCAGCAACAACAAGGAAATCTGAAATCAGTTTGAGGATACAAGCAGGTATTCTTATTCAGGAAAGCTGCACTGTTGGGGCAATGGAGTAGGCCTGAGTAGGAAAATGAACACCACATCAAGAAAAGCATCTTTCTCACCACTACACAACAGATCGGTATGGAACAGAAGCTTTTGTGCAGTGTCCTGACCATTAAGCTGTGCAAATTATTCTCTGTTCCTAGGTTGCCACTGAAAATGAGCAATTTCATTGAAAACTGACCTTGCTGCTCCGTGTGCCAGGTAGCTGGAGTAGGATTGGAGCTGTAACTGGACAGTACATGCCTGTTCCATGCAGTAACATTATAGCACGCAGAGGCTCTTGGGCACGATACTATAGTGATGTGACATTTCTGCAAGTCACAAAGCACATTCTTAAATCAAACTTGTCCTTGATGATCACTTGGTATGCTAATAGATTAGATTGTAGCTACTCTGCTGCTGTCTAATAAACGTCGTCTTTTGTGCACTCGCCTTTTCACCTAGCCATGGGGTTATTATGGTACTCTAATAAAACATCAGGAGGCTGCAGTTTATTCCAGGAGGGATTTGGCTCCTATTTTCATCTCTTACTGCCAATCAGCAGCCTTACATTGAATGGTAATTAGATTATCCTCTGGGTCTCTTCCCAGCCTCCACTGAGTGCATATGAATTCAAGGAGTCAAGTTTGCTTAAGGACTGTGCTTGATAGACTGCCATGGC
>Ga0181612_110743_pt1 | contig 27102 bp, 28 predicted proteins | sample HoacroProtozoa21_FD_119630 | JGI IMG/M metagenome (GOLD analysis project Ga0181612, IMG submission 119630) | Hoatzin crop microbial communities from Cojedes, Venezuel. Combined Assembly of Gp0051906, Gp0051904, Gp0051908
CGTCGAAGGGTCACCCTGCAACCACAGGACCCTTGAGCGAAAATGGCCGAAAACGTCGAAGGGTCACCCTGAAGCGACCGGACCCTTGAGCGAAAATGGCCAAAAGCGTCGAAGGGTCACCCTGGACTGACCGGATCCTTGAGCGAAAATGGCCCAAAACGTCGAAGGGTCAACCTGAAGCGACCGGACCCTTGAGCGGCTAGTCGAGGAGGCGATGGAAGGTAGGATGGCTAGGGCGGCTAGTCGAGGGATTTCATGCCGAGGGCTTTGCGGCGGGCTTCGTAGTAGGCATGGCGCTTGGGATTTTCGGGGAACCAGCCTTTGAGGACTCGGGTTTCCTGCTGGAACATTTCAAGGATGCCCCAGAAGCAGGAGAATGCCATGGCACCGAAGACAGTTGCCCAGATCAGGGTGGGCATGCAAAGAGATATGGCAGTGAGTATCAGGCCAATAACCAAGAATATCCACCAGCCCTGCTTGCCGAATTTGTATTCCATTTTTATGACGAAAGGGTGGCACATTCCGATTGAGAGGAAGGTGCATGCGCCTACTATGAGTCCTGCAAAATTCATATTAGTTCCATTTTGGGACCGCAAAAATAGCAAAAGAATTCCAAAGTCCTAGTAATCATTTGTAGCGATTCGGGGCGGGAAGGGTTGGGAGCGTGGGCAGAAGCGGAGGTTGGGAGCGGTGGGCAGAAGCGGGAGGATGGAAGCGGTGGGCGGGAGCGGTGGGCGGGAGACTGGAAAGTACGGCTAGCGGCTGGCAGATATATGTCTAATTCTCATGCATTTACCTATTTTAAGGTACTTCAAAATGAGGAGGTTAAATAGCATAACACATTAATTATTAAAAAGTAAGCCGCCAGCGGAAGTTGGGAGCGGAGGATGGGAGCGGTGGGCAGGAGCGGAGGATGGGTGCGTGTGCGGGAGCAGTGGGCAGGAGACTGGAAAGTACGGCTAGCGGCTGGCAGAGATATGTCTAATTCTCATGCATTTACCTATTTTAAGGTACTTCAAAATGAGGAGGTAAAATAGCATAACACATTAATTATTAAAAAGTAAGCCGCCAGCGGGAGGACGGGAGCGGTGAGCAGGAGCGGAGGATGGGTGCGTGTGCGGAAACGGAAGAGCGGGAGGTTAGGAGCGTTGGTGTGGCGGAAGAGCGAGAAAGGTGAGCGACTGAAGGGCAGGAGCGGAGGTGGGGCCGGAGGGAGTGGGCGCACCTATAGCTTAATGTTTTTGGCGCGGAGGATGGAGTTGATCCAGAGGGAGAGGCCGAGGGTGACGATGAAAACGGAGATGTTCAAGAAGGCGAAAAGGCCATCGGAAATCACCAGATCATGATTTTGGGCATATGCGAGGAAAATGCACTCAAGCCACCCGATAATAATCCATTGCAGAGCATAGAATATCAAAATGGCATCGGAAATCTTGACAATGACATTGCGGGGTTTCGGCCCGCAAAGATAATCACAGACATAATATGCAATGGCCAGAAAAATCGACGACAAAAGGACGGCGGAAAGCGCACGCAGGAAGTCGTTGATATATATAGTAGACTGAGAATCAATCATTTCCAGCACGGAAATGCCATTCGTCTTGAGGGCAGCATAGTATGCGAAAATCATGGACAACGCCATGCCGGACAATATGATATAGAACCTTTTCTTGCGATCCGGATCCTGCTGCATCTCCTTGAAATATGACCCCACGGTATAGCCGATGGCGGGATAAATGAACCATGACAGCAGCGGGAAGTAACTCGTATCATCGACACGGAAAAAGTTCCCCAGGAACAATGCAACATACTCATTTTCAACGAGTCCATCGGGAATCACCGTATCAATTCCCATCATCACAAGGCCCAAAACAAGGGACCATATCGGCTTAATATTATACTTTTTAAAGAACGACAAAATCAATAGCGACAGGCCGGCAAGAGCTAGAATGTCTGATGCGATAAAGCCCTCTAGCATAAAGAAATAAGCATCCTCAACACCGAAAAATGACATCATCAGTCCTGGAAGCACGAACCTAAGAATATTCAGGATAAAGAAATATAGCAATAGCCTCAAACCCCTATAGAACAAGCCATTAGCCGTCGAACGAGACGAGAATATCACATTCATTCCCATCATGATCATGAACAAGTTGGCACCAAATCCGCATGCCAGGCGTTCGAGCAATGACTCCGTTCCTGGCATGACGTAAAGTTCATTCAACTCGAACTCCTCATAGAGATGCACGAATGGCAGGCCCATGATCGCGAGGCTTCGCGCTAGGTCCAATTCTACGATTCTTTTGCTGCTTTTTATCTGTGCTTCCGCCATTTTTTTGTCTCCGCTGTTTGAGTTCTCAAAGATAAAACTCTTTCGGAGATTTGCCAAAATTATGTGGGGTGCAAGCTGGAGTAGTGGGTGCGTTGTGAGATAAAGTGGGTGCGCCGTGGAGTGCTGGGTGGGAGATGGTGAAACATGCTGGGTGCGCCGTGGAGTGCTGGGTGGGAGATGGTGAAACATGCTGGGTGCGCCGTGGAGTGCTGGGTGGGAATGCGTAGGGAATGGTGTGGCGAGAGCCGGAGGATGGGAGCAGAAGTGGGGCCAGAGGCCGGAACGGGCGTCTTGCAACTGGCGGATATGTTTCTGATACTCATGCGCTTACACCCTTTAAGGTACTTAAATTTAAGGAGGGTAATCGACACAACACATTGACTATCAGAAAGAAAGTCGCCAGCGGAGGATTAACGGCAAGAGCAGGAAAGATGCCAGCAGAAAGAGATCGTCTCGCGGTGGGTGGGAGCGGGATGAATGGCAAGTGGTGGGTGCAGAGACTAGAACGGGTGGGTAGCGGCTGGCGCATGAGGTATGGAGAATTAGTAAAATTTTACGCAGATAATCGACTTTTCTTCGATTATCTATGCAAATTTTTACTATTCTAAAATCCTTGAAAAATGAACGACATATTCGAACAAATAGAATCGACAATGAGCAGGACAAGAGGAACGCTTGCAGGCCTATACAGAAGAAGTCATTGACGCCACGCAAGATTATGTGGCACAAAGTTGGGTGACATTAAATCCCGCTCAGACTGCACTGGGAGCCAAGTTCTGCGAGGAATTCGGGGGTATAATAAGGCATCTTTCCACTGTAGGAGGAGAAGGTCATTTCGCCAAAATACAATTTGTCCCCGATTTCATAGAAATCCACTCTCACCTCAGGGAAACCTTCAGAAAGTTTTCCTGCCACCTCTAGCATTTTCTCTAAGTTTTTAGGTTTTGGAATAGGAGCCTGTGCTACTCCAAAATGTTCACCTGCGACAATATGCTCGCTGTGGCGATCCCAATTTAAATCGTAGACATCCAGATCGACTTTATTATTCACCCTATTGCTACAAGTCATTATGCAATATGGCTTTCCGTCAAAACTCCAGACCTTATAATCTATCACACCCATATCCAGACACACCTCTGCTAAAATTCTAGGTTTGATGCGATTATAAAAAAGTTCACCATTATTATACCCAAACTTCTTCTTCAGATGCTTTTTCAAATCAGCATTAATCGCAGCCTTGTCAAATCCCTTTGACTTATCCACGATAATTGTAGACCCGCTGTCATGATTGCACTTCAGCACGAATTTCTGAGGAAGCGCCTCATAATCAATATCTTCAGGCGTATCCCAAGTCCCGAGTAAAGGCACAAGCATATCCTCATATCCCTTTGCCTTGATATAGTCTCGCACCTTGATTTTATCTGCCAAATCACTCCATTTTGACGTATCGCCATAACACAGCAGCCATTGAATCTTCTCGTTAATATCCTTGGGATTGTTCCAGTCTATCTCCTTACCTTGTGCCCTCCATTCTTCCTCAATCACCTTTGCATGCTGATGGTCATATCTCCAATTATGAATAGTCCATTTAGCTTTGCGGAAGAAGATCCCAGCAATGCGTTCCTTTTCGCTGGCATTTAAACCTATAAAGAAAGCCAACAGGGAAACAACAATAAAGGTGACCGCAACTCCTATAAGTTTTCCTAGAGTTGATTCTATTCCCAGATGCCTATAAATAAACATATAAATAAGCATCAGCAGCGTTATTAAGAAGGGTTTCAGATAAGCGCCTTTGATAAACTTGCCAATTTCGAAATCCGTGAGGAATTTCAATAAAACCAACTGAATAATTCTGCTAATAACGTCGGCTATAACATAGAATAATATTATCGTATAGGCTGGAGCACCCAACTTATACGCGAAGAAGCCTGCAACCAATGCCAGCGCATACAATATAGCCATCTCCAGTTTGAACCACTTAACTTTCCCGTAGGCATTGATTAGTTGCCCCAGACCCGCAGAAGTAGAAGACACCAATCCGATTAAAAGGGTGTAATTGCATAGTAAAGCTGTCCCCTCAGGAGTATTCTCTCCTAACCATAAGTGCAGCAGGAAGTCTAATTCAGGGGCAAGGGTAAAATATATGATTATCATTACCAGCACACTCATCCTACAAATTGTTCTGGTAAGATAATTGGAACGCTCTTTGTCCCCAGCGCTTAAATTCTGTGTTATTTGTGGAGCTGCAGCAAAATCGAAATTTCCAATAAACTTATTGATATAATTTAAAACCGTATTTGCAATTCCGTATGCTGCGTTCACTGCGGTCCCGAAAAAGAAATTTATCAGCATGTTACTTCCTTGGGAACGTGCAAGCAATGCGGCTGATGATAAGAGGTTCCAATTATTAAAGGACAATGCCTCTTTATACTCGGATTTATTCTTAACCGGCCGCCATTTTACAATATCCGGCCAATATTTTCGGCAAAGCAAATGATACACTATAAATGAGGCAAAAGTACTGACGCTCATAAAGATAGCATATAGCCTAAGCACATTTCCCTTGTAAAACAACAGACAAAATACCAAGCCTAGTTTTACTAAATTTAGGACTATGTCGATTATGGCTACAGATAAGAACTTTTCATTGGCCAAGAATAGGCTTTGATAAGGAATATTCATTATACCAATGCAAGCGACAATTGTGCTTACTTGGAACACGAACATTGCATCTGTTTCCTTACCAGGTGCAACATTCAACCAGTTATATATGTAGATAATGCCGATTGTCTCTATTAAGAGCAGTAAAACCAGAGCACAACCAATATGCAGCACATTGCAGATATTGAACATCTTGCCCGGATTCCCATCAGGTTTACCCATCTCGAAATTAATAAACCGCTGAGTGGTTCCCGACAAAGCTCCAGTTATGAAGCCGAACATTGCAACAACACTGCCGACAACATTATATAACCCGTAGTCATCTACCCCTAGGGCCTTCAACACAAGCCTAGAAGTAATAAGGCCGACAATTATTGTCACGAAAATCCTTATGTAAACGATTATCGTGTTCTTCGCAATCCTAATATTTGCCTCACTGTTGCTCATCAATCTTCAAATATAATCATTTTTGCTAACTTTGCGTCTATGAGGATTATGATTGCAGGGGATTTCTCCCCAAAAGAAAGGATAACTTCCCTAATTGAGGGAGAAAAATACAAAGCAATATTTGGCGATATTCGACAAATAGTTGCAGGTGCTGATTGTGCCATTGTCAACTTTGAATCTACCATTGCTGATGCGACAGATTCTCCTATCTCCAAGAATGGTCCCAACCTTCGATGCCCTTCAGAATCATTGCAAGCATTAAAATATGCAGGGTTTAATGTGCTTACTCTAGCCAACAATCATTTTTCCGACTATGGTGACACTGGAATAAATAACTCACTCGCTTTAGCTAAAGACTTGGATTTAAAAGTTGTTGGTGGTGGAATCAATATTGAAGATGCGAGTAAAAATCTATACATTGAAATCAATGGCAAGACTCTTTGTATTATAAACTGTTGCGAAAAAGAATTCAACATTGCAACCAATAATCAAGGTGGTTCTAACCCGCTAAACCCTATAAAGCAATTCTATGCTATCCAAGAGGCCAAACAAAAGTCGCATTACATCCTGGTTATAGTTCATGGTGGTAGCGAGCACTACAATCTTCCTACAACTCGAATGCAGGACACATACCGATTCTTCATAGATGCTGGAGCAGATGCTGTAGTCAACCACCATCAGCATTGTTTTAGCGGATATGAAATATACCAAGGTAAGCCAATTTTCTATGGACTTGGTAACTTCTGTTTTGACTATAGTGAAGCCGCTCAAAAGCACCCTTCATGGAACTATGGGGTCCTTTTGGAAATAGATACCGATGGGCCTTTCAGAATGATACCCATCCTACAATGTGCAGATTCTCCGTCAGTCAAAATTATTGATGACCAAAATGAATTTGAGAAAACAATTAAAGATCTAAATAAAGTAATCGCCGACAGAAAGGCCCTGGAGTCTTCTCAAGAGAAGTTTTATGCTTCTACCTCGGCATATTGCAAGAGTATTTTCGAAACAAACTGGCACGGCATTATCTTTCCAATAAAGGAAGGAAAATGGAATCAGTTAAAGAATTATATTCTCTGCGACTCCCATCGCGATGAGTTGGAGTGGCTATTTGAACATAAATAATCTTGGTCATGAAAAAGGTAATCTATACTTGCATCACCGGAAATTACGACAGCCTGAAGCAGCCGCTTGCCATCAGGGAAGACTGGGACTATATCTGCTTTAGCGATTGTGTGCCAGAGGGCAAGAATGGGGTTTGGGAAGTCCGTCGTATCCCTTACGAGGGCAAATACAAGTCTAGATATCCCAAGTTGCTACCCCATAAAGTTCTGAGTGACTATGACTTAAGCCTTTACATGGACGCCAATCTGCAAATCAGTTCCAACGAATTATACGAGATTGTAGAGGCAAAGTCCGACCAGATTATATCCCAAGTACCCCACCCTAATACCGACTGCCTATATGAGGAACTTCGCCACTGCTACAAGGCCGGAAAAATCTCCTTTACGAAGGCTAAGAAACTATGCTACAGACTTGTCAGCGAGGGATTTCCTCGCAATTACGGGCTTTTTGAGAACAACATAATCCTGCGCTGGCACAATGATTCCGAAGTGGAAGCAATGGACAAGGATTGGTGGAATATGTTGCCATCTGGCGCTGGCCGAGACCAGCTTAGCGCGATGTATGTGTATTGGAAACACGATTACAAACCATCACTGCTATTCGGAGAAGGGATAAATGCTCGAAATTCAAACTGCATAAAATATTATCCTCACGAAGGTAAATACTTAGGCCGCAAAACCCCAAAGTTCATCAAAAACCTCTTATCTAAGTTCTTGTAATACCTTTATTTAGTGTAGAAATTCTTGAAAAAGGCGAGAAATCTTAGTAATGGATAGGATTTGAGTTCTCTGATGACTTCTGCTCTTTTGCTTTCGGGCAGGTTTTTTCCATCGCTATAATTCAGATACCAGGCCTGATAAACATTGTTCGTGAAATGTCTCAGGCCACAACGGATGCCCGATTCCTTGAGTGCCGCAAAGAACTTATTTTGCTCCAAGAGGAAATCCCCCGAAGTGCGCAGCGCCGTAGTGGTGTTGGTCCCATGCTGGCGGAATAGGTTAAGCGGCTGATGGATGTATACCACATTACCTTGTCCTGCAACCCCAATCCAGAATAGCCAATCGCCGCAGCCACGAAGTGTCTTGTATTCTCTTGAAATAGGCTTCGGAAGGTTCTTAATGGCGGATTTTTTGAATAGAGCGCCACTTGCATTGACAACAAAATTTCCCTTAATCAGCCACCTCCTTATAAACTTTCTTCCGTCTAGATGCAGGTCTTTGCCTATTTTGGCGTGTTTGGGATGAAGTCCAATCTGCTTACCTTCAGTATCTGTAAGCATGGCGCTACAAAAAGCTAGAACGCATTGGGAATCCTTATCAAATTCAGTCACGAGAGTTTCCAGAAGATTGGGTTGGGTTACATCATCGCTTTCTGCAATCCAAATTAGTTCGCCTTTGGCTAAAGCTATACCCTTATCCCATTGAGCGAACGCCGAACCGCTATTCTGTTCATTAAACACAATCTGACTCACCTTGTAATTGCCCCGATACTTCTCCATTATCTCACAGCTCCCATCCGTAGAGCAATCGTCAATCATAATCAACTCAAAGTCCTGGTAGGTCTGGCTCAAAATGCTCTCAATCCGCTCTTCCAAATAGGCAGAGTGGTTGAAATTTGGCAATATGACGCTGATTCTTGGCATTAATTAAACTAAATTATTTCACCACTTCCCAGTGACCATCCTTGTCACCGCCTACGCGAACAATAAAGCCTCTTTTTGTAAGAAAATCTATTTCTCTTTGTATGGTACGTCTTGATAATCCAAGTCTCACAACCATATCATGTGTCTTAAGAGCCTGTTTTTCTGCGCCATTTTCTGCGCCAACACCCCTTATCAAATCCAAGATATCCATTTGTCTTTCAGTAAGTTGCACTGCGCCATCTTCTGCGCCAACCTTATCGTTTTTTGTGTCATAAAGGTTCTCCAACCCCGTTGTTTTAAGATAAGCTTCGCGCTGAATCACTACCTCAAATCCTCCACTATACGCCTCGAATGTCGGGAGTTTCAACCCATCAGCCTCAAATGCATTTTGAATCTTCTCATAACCGCGACCCCAACTCTCTATAAAGCCGGCATAATAGAATGCAGAAGCAATTAATGGATTCCTTAAAACAGAAGAATGCTTTTCCCAAAGTTTATCTATTTGAACTTCCGGCGGCAAATTCCCCAAATTCCATATTTCGAGTCGATTTTTAAAGACTCGAATCATTATATCAGACCCGCGATAGTCTCTATGAATGATTGCGTTACAAATAATCTCACGCAAAGCATCTACAGGAATCTCAAGGGGTTCGATACGTTGTATGCCTTCATAATGTATAGGGCGAACCAAATACTTGGCATCAAGCACATTTATTACCTTATCTGGCATCTGGATTAGATTACCCTCAATAAGATCTTGAATATCAAGGTCTGAATAGCCCTGGCCAAACATACCAATTTTAGTACGGGATGTCAAGCAATACTTTTGAGGATTCTTACCAAACAAAAGGACAGCAGCTAACTTAAGTCGGCCATCCTCGCCAATAAGATTACGAGTGCGCAAGATAGTCTCAATAGAATCATTTCTTGCAGATTCCGGTATTCTTTTGGCGCCTATACCACGTTTGATGAAATATTTTATTGCCTCTGGGTCTATTTCATCAAGAGATGCATCAATAGGTTGAGCATCCCATGTAAGCCCCATGCGCTTTAACAACAAATCCTGCAAGGCATTGCCATTGAGTTCTTTTGATGTTGCGCCTGAACGATAATAATACTTTCCTCTGTATGAGACAGGAATCGAACTAGGCACAACGACTATTTGGATGTAGCCCTTACCATCCTCCTCAAGATAATTAACATCAGGCACAATACCCATGGTAGATGACACCTTATTGGGGATATCCTCAAGCAATTTCTTGGGTTGTTTTACACCTATGACCTTGCCGTCATCATCCTTGCCAATATACAAAGTTCCTCCTTGTGCATTTGCGTATCCGCAAATCCACTCTAACCACTCATCTCGCCATGAGCTCTTGTATTCTATCAACTGCGTCTCCATTTCAACAATCCTAGTGAACAAAGTTAATAATTTTAAAGTGTCATTCCCACTCATGTTTCCATAATTTTGCATAAAAGACATAAAAATATATCTTTGCAATGAATTGGCACAGCGGTTCCAGAAACAGCGGTCCAAAAATAATGCAATATATGGAGTTCTACGGCATATATGACACATAAAATCCTAGTCGTCATAGTCACCTACAACGGCCGCAAATGGCTGGAGAAATGTCTCGGGAGTGTTCACGGGGCGGATATTTTCGTGGTTGACAATGCTTCAAGCGATGGTTGTGCGGAGTATGTGAAGGCGAATTTTCCGTCCGCAATTCTTGTGCAGAATTCCGAAAATGAGGGCTTCACCGCAGCAAATAACCGTGGCTTTAAGTATGCCATGGATAATGACTATGACTATGTGTATTTGATGAATCAGGATGCATGGCTGGAGCATGACACTCTGTCCAAGCTCATCGAGGCGGCTGAGGCGAATCCGGAATATGTCATATTGAGCCCCATGCAGATGGAGGCTGGCATGGAGTATCCCGATAAGCTTTTCGCAAGGGTTCTGGGGGAGGATTTTTCGGGCGTCGGGGTATATCCGGTAAAGTTTGTGATGGCCGCTCATTGGCTTGTGAGATGCAGTGCGCTTCGCAAGATAGGCCTTTTTGCGGCGCTTTTCCCTCTTTATGGGCAGGATGACAATCTGTGCGACAGGGCGTATTCACATGGGTACAAGGTTGGAGTTGTTTCTAATGCAAAGGCTGTTCATGACAGGGCTTACCGCAAGGAGAGTAAGGATAAAATCATCTATCGCAATTACTATAACACGTCACTTGTGCGCCTTTGCAATCCCGCCAAGCCGCTCTGGTCGCAATTCCTTTATGTCATGTTTTATACTCTAGTGAAAAGCGTCAAATACGCCTCACTCAAGCCTTTCAGCTATTTCATCAAGATTTGTCACCAGCTAGACGACATTCGCGCAACAAGGCAGCTATAATTTTACCACCCAATATGCATTCAGCACCATATAATGGCAAAATCCCAACTTTTTCGTGATAAAAATCACGAAATTTTCGTCACAACTTTTTCGTGATGGCGAAGCATGTCTAGATGATTGTTTTCATTTTGGAAATAGTCGTAATTGAACCTATGCAAATTTTGCACAGGTTGACTCAATGGACTAAGACTTTCAATTAGCCACCGGTTTTTTATACTTTTCTGAGAACGAGGCAGGCCCAGCCATTTCGGGAGAGGCGTTCTTCGAGATGGAGGCCCAGATTCATGGCGGAGGCGAGAATGTCATCCACGTCGGAATCATAGAATCCGCTGAGAATCAGCAGCCCGCCCTTCGCTGAAATCGGCCCCTCATCGGGATTATCCGTAAAATTGCGAACCCCAGGCACTCGAAGCGACCGGACATAAGTCGGAAGGTCTTCGAGGATGATGTTTCGATGGATATTGGCCAGCAGCACATCGTATTTGCCCATCTGCAAGAGAGACGCGTCGCCGCAATATGTCTCGACCTTTTTGCCGACTCGATTCATCCTCGCATTGTCGAATGCCGACTGCGCCGCCACGGCGTCTATATCGATGCCATAGACATGAAATGCCCCCATTTTGGCCGCCAAAATTCCAAGCACCGCCGTGCCGCAACCCATGTCCATGACCATATGCCCCTTGATGTCGTTTTCGTGCTTTAGCATGGCTTCCATGACCATATAGGTCGTGTCATGATGGCCGGTGCCGAATGCCATGTCGGGGCGAATTGTGATGTTGAAGCGGGTACGGGGCAGGTTTTTGTGGTGCGTGCCCTTGATGGTGACGGTTTTGTCCACGATGACGGGCTTGAAGTCTTCCTCCCAAGTGGCGTTCCAGTTTTGCGGGGTGATGAGGTTCGAAGATGTGGTGATGTCGAAATCAAGCGAGCTGAGGGCCAATTTTAGCTTCCTTGCGTCGTATTTTTCCTTTTCGATGTATGCCAGAAGTACGGGCTCTTGCGCGTTGCCGTCCGATCCGCCGTCCTGACATATGGCCGCCTCCGAGACCATAAATGACTCATAGCCGATGTCCATTAGAATAGCCTCCACCATGCCGCAATGTTCCTCATCCAAAGGAGTAAAATGCATCATCACCTCAATATATTCCGTACCTGTGTTCATGATTCTGTTTGGAAGAGTTCTTTTTTGAGAAGATTATAGTTATATGAAGAACTCTGGATATATAAGCCAGTCTCCGTGTCACAGAGTTTTTCATAAAGATTGGAACTATAAACCAAATTAAGGGCCTCTGGAATACCTAATCCTTTGTCCCGCATCAGGTTTGCAGCCATGTCTTCAACTATACAATCAATTATGAACTTTTGCCTATTTGTCATTTCTTTATGAGTTTGGAGATTGCCTTTTCTGTACCGAAAAAGTATTGCCTATTTAGTTTTCTATATGACAACTCCTTAACAAGAGTATCTAGTGAGATTATTCTTCTGGCATATCTCTGCAACTGAAAGGCAACCCCATCATTGGCTATAGGGCCCACCACAATATCATAATCGTGTTTAAAGCCAGTTTCAGAGGCTTTTCTATTATTCATTATAAATTTTGCCCATTCTCTTGAAGGCTTATGGAAGATCTTTACTTTTAGAGACTTATCTCTTAAAAGTTTCTCGTCAAATTCAAAAGTGGTAAGTATAGGTTCACCTGTACCAGTTGTACGAACCTTGCGAAGGCTCATTTTCTTGGCTTGACTTTCTATGTCAGTAAGATAGAACCCTTTTCCGAAGTCCTTATCAGGGTTCCCAAGACTAAGATCAATCTTGTCTATTGCTACATTTGAACCATGGTAGAGTATCATCCGATGTTACCTCCATTTCTTTTGCAAATTGCAGTAAGGTCATCAACAGCATCATCCAAAGATAGTTGATGCTCGGCATCATAGCACTCATCGAGGAACTCAATGCCTTTATGCTTATAGAGATATGCAAATGCCTGCTTATCATTCATTCCGTATCGATTCGAGAAAGATCCTACGCAATAAATGATATACACAAGCTTATATCTTGTTTCCTTACTCATAATCACAAAACTAGCAATTAATTTTCAAAAAATCTTAATATTGGGGGAAGAAAATGTGGGAATCAAGAAAAATTGCTATATTTGCAGTCCCTCTAGGACACAGATTGCGACAGCTTCCAAAAGGTCGCATTCAGCGATGGGCCAGTGTTACGGTCTTCCAGAGGGCATTGCGGATGTGTTGGAACTGGTAGACAAGCTAGACTTAGGATCTAGTGCTTCGGCGTATGGGTTCGAGTCCCTTCATCCGCACAAAAAAGGCTCCAAATTGGAGCCTTTTTGCGTTTAGTATATCTATTTCAGAAGTTATAATGCTTTCTATTATCTATAACCGATTTTTCTGGTTTCTTCTGAAGCTTTTAGCACTATGCCTTCTTCCGTGGCGAGTTTAACACCGCGGCTTGTCCAGTTGCCTTCGGCATCTCTGGGGCCATAGACGTAGACATATCTCGAAATCAACTTGCCGGTGTCGTCCTTCGTCATCTCCTCGAGCAAGTCGCCTTTCTTGTAATAATATGTCGTTGTCTCATTGCCTTTGACCTTTTTCACGACGCGACCGTCGGCATCGAAAGTCTCAACATATGACTCTCCGCCTGCCGTCTCCGTGGTGCAAGTCGCGCCCTTGTAGGTCTTGCGCATAGCCATGCCGCCATCGGGGCCGGTGTATGTGAAGGCATTGTCCGTGCGGGCGCCTTCATAGGTCACACCGTTCTTGGTTATGCTCTCGACTGTGCCGTCTCCCGTCCATTCGTACAAGGTTTCAACCGTGACGTCGTTAGGGTCGGTTGTCGCTTCCTTCAGCAAGCGTCCAGAGTCATCGTACTGGCGATAGGTGCTTGACACCCAAATCGTTTGCTCGCCATCCTCGTCCGCCGTTGTGAGTTTGGTCATGGTAAATTCCACATCCCCTTTCATTCCGCCGTATGGCAGAAGTGCGACCTTTTCCGCTATGATGGAATTGACCGATTTTGCTCGGCCCGCCGTCATGCCGTCGCTATAGGTGAGCTTACGGTTTTCCATGATGTAACACTCATTCGGAGTGCCGGCGTCCACTGTCGCCTCGCGAACCAGCCAGTTTTTGTTCTTGTCGAATTGGCTATAGAGGTAGTCGTAGGTGTGGGTGCCGTTGGCGTCCTTGCGCACTTCCCTTCCGAGGTAGCCATCCTCATCGTAGGTGAAACGACGCTCCGATTTGGCTGTTTTGATGAGGACTACGCGTCCTTCCTCGTCGTATTCCACCATCATGTTCTCCGCCTTGTAGGGGTTGTTGTCTCCCAACGGTGTCTGGTTGATAACTACGCTTCTGAATTTTCCCTTAGCGTGGTAAGATAGGTCCTGCGCCATTGCGCTTGTGCTGCATAGCGCAGCCGCCGCCAGCAGGGTGATTAATAAAAAAGGTCTTTGTAAATACATAGTATTATATTAAATTTAAAATTATTTATTTAATTTGATACTTGGATCGCATGTGTATGTACAACCATATTTTCTATTAGAACAAACCTTCTTTTGCTTATTATTTTTTTTTGCCCATTCTGATGTATAACAATCTTCCAAATAACCAGCCTTACATTTTGGACAGAGATTAGGTATTTCTTCCCCCTCTAAATCATATATAAAAATTGACTTCTTGGACTTCGGATACATTATGAAAGTATGTTTCTTTGCCCTAGTTATTGCAACATAAAATAATCGACGCTCTTCTGACTCACTAGCATCCTCTATTCTATTATCAAGTAATGAGAAGAAGTGATAATCAATTTTTCTTGATGGAAACCCTTTATACAAGTCATCGCTACAATTAAGAATTACTACATAATCCGCCTCAAGGCCCTTTGAGGAGTGAACCGTAGAACACCTACATTCTATATTATCAATTGTTATATTTATTATTTTGCCGTCATTAAATTTATTTCCATTATTTCTAAATTTATTTCGTAATTCATCTATATCTTCATTAAATCTAGAGAGAATCAAAACTTCCGGTTGGATGTCTTTATCATTTTCTTTTGAAATCTTATTAATAATGTCTGTTAGCAAATTTATCTTATTGCTTTCATTAAATTCGATAGCAGACCATGTAGTCCTTTGATCTAAATCAAAGGGCTCCACTTCTTTAATTAAAACGTTAGCACTTGTGCCATTCTTGTCTGCTCCTTTAATAAAATTCGTGCTTTGTTCCACCATAGGATTTCCGAAACGGAAAGTTTTTCTTATTTGAACATTTTCAGAGTTACCAAAATGTTTTTGAAAATCTCTAAATATAGACACATCACTTCCCGCAAAACCATTAATAGCCTGATAATCATCTCCCACACAGAATAGTTTTGTCTTTTCTCCTCTCAATTTTAGAAGAAAATTTTTACGCGAATTTGAGATATCTTGGAATTCGTCCACTAATATGTAATCATATTTCTCTTTTAAGTCTTTCAGATCAGTCTGAGATATCCCAGATAGGTCTATCATATTTTGATAGTTTATCGCTCTATTCTTCTCAAGGTATTTCTGGTATCTCAAGTAAAAAGGCTTTATTAAGTTTGATATAACATCAAACGATACAGTACCTTCAGCTTTTTTCTCAACATCTTCTATTTCTATCCCCCTCTCCTCCATCTTTTTTATAAATCTTTCTATACTATCTGCAATTTTCAAATCTTTTTCAAGGTCTTTATCTGCCAGATCTGCAGTTGGGTGATTTTTAATACAGATGAAATCTTTATATTCATCTAATTGGTCTAAAATGCGTCTTTTCCACTCACCATTTTTAAAGTCAGATCCAAAAGTCTTAATTAATTTAATTCCAGATGCTAGTTTCTTTTCCATGGAATCTTTGTAAGACACTTCTACGATCTTATCTTCTTCATTTAATCGCAACTCTTCCTTAAACCAAGGTGCTATCTTATTATTATCCTTGTCGAAACCTCCAAAATGTTCATAATACACGATCGGGACTTCACTATTCGATAAATTATTAACATTTGAATAAATCGTAAAATCAGGACGAACAGTATATGTTTTATTATTATTTTTTTTAATTTTCAGTGGATACTCGTATCTAAAACTAAGACCTCTTTTGGATAAAAAGTTTGCGATTAATTTCTCTTGTAAACTCTTGACCCTAATTTCTTTACCATCTATATCCTTATAGTCAGCCTTAAGTCCGTATTTCAACCTGTATCTTAAGACTTGTTGCTCTGAGCAAGAATTACTCAGAGAAGATTCCTCAAACTCTCGTAGATATTCACTAAATACTGAATCTATTTTTAGTTCGTCCTTAACAGAATTGTAGAATTGCATAAAATGTTTAGGGTCATATACATCTTCTACATCCTCTTCCGAGATACTTTTAATTATATCAAAACCTCTTTTGTGAAAAGTGGTACATATAAGTCCATTATATCGCGAGTCATTTACACTATTTTTTTTTAGTCTTTTACTAATCTCACGGGCAGCATCTCTATTAAAAGCGACCACACATATTTTCTTCCCGGATACACCCTTTTTCTCAATTAAATATCTAATCTTCGCTATAATCGTAGTCGTTTTTCCACTACCAGCAGCCGCATTAACCAATACGTTATCCTCATCTATAACTATCGCCGTTTTCTGTTCTTCAGTTAGACCATAAGGAGTTATAGATTTAAAAAAGCTCTCATTCTTCTTGATTTCTCGCTCAATAAAAATTTCATTTGATTTTTTTCGCCATCCGTCGCAACATTCAAGTAAATTCTTAGAAAAATCTTTAACTTCAAAATCAGAATCCACATTAATAGATTTTTGTTTGAGACTCTGTCCTAAATTATCAATTCTTTTCTTAGTTATATATGTATCCGCCTTCCCACTGTGAATTCTCGTAATAAAATCTATATCCTCTTGATTGAGTTTAAGTTTTGTCTCAATAAATTTAATTAATATCTCAAAAAGATCATTTTTCTCAAAGAGATTAAAAAATCCCTCATAATTACTGCTCGTCCCCGTAATTATAGCATATACTAAGCATTTATCATCCAGGTCCAAATCTGAAATAGGCGAAAAAGACGGGTCTTTCTTAGTATAATTTATGACTGATTCTATTTTTTTATCATACCCTTGTAATTTCGCCATATTTACTATCATCTTACAATAGTCTTCATGAGATATCTGGTAGGCTAAAGTAGATATTTTATTATTAAACTCGGAATATTTTCTAGGATAAATAATTTCTAATTTATGGCATAAATAATCGTTTTCCTGTTCATCTTGGAGTTCCTCGATGTCCGTCTTCCAAAGTCTATACTTTTCCTCATCGCCAGAATTTATCTTATCTGCTATTTCTGGAAACTTTTTGCAAAACTCTTCAAAACCTAATTTGTTCTTCTCTATAAAATAATTAATCTCTTGTTTAGATGACATAATTGGATAATTTTAATTATTGAGGTTCACAATTATTGATAATATCATTCCCTTGTATCATTTACTATTAACTTCTACTTCTAACCACTAATATTAATGGCAAGCTACCTAAATATCAATGGGACATGAAACGTCCAATCTAATCGCCTCAGAAGAAGGCGACAGATAATACATCTTCTCTCTTTTCATAATTCGTTGATAATAATATGTTAATAATTATTTTTCGCGGTTAGCTTACTTTATTCAAACGAAATAGAACTTTCAATATATGGGAACCCCGAAGCTAAATAATCAGTAAGATCTACGAGCTGTTCTATAAGTTCACTGATTACCGTGACCTCCTCATCCTCTTTAAAATCCTCATGGGTGACCGTAATAATCTCACCATCCTCATATTTAACGGAAAGGATGGGGCCATTTGCCGGATGATTGGGGATTAAAGTCTCAAAGTTGATACTTTTAATCCCAGAGGACTCGAAAAAATCCACTGCGATTTCAGGTTTATTAATATCTATCTCTTCAAATATATTGTCGAGATGCCATCTCCGCTCCCATAGACGAAGATCGCCTATAAAGATATCATTGTACATAAATTATCCTCCTATTTTTTTAATCTTCTACTTCATTTAGTTCGTCCCAATTCTCAATTATTGCTGGGTCATCTAGATCGGATAATGACAAGTCCAAGTATCCGTCAGTAAAGAAATTGGCTGGGTGTTCAGTTATTATCCTTTTAAGTTCAACATCCGATAGCGGGTTGATTGTTGTTAATAATCGCCCAGGGACTAAATACTTATGTTCTGGTCCATCATTTCCCCATTTTCCACTTCCAATTAAGTAAAAAAATGCAAAAGGCTTTTCACGAGCGACACAAGCTTTCATCGTTTTGATATCCGTCAAAAATTCCAACTTAGGAAATCCTTCCGAGACATATTTACATTCAAGTAAAACAACATCTCCTTTTGCATATCCATAGCAACTATTCTCTGCAATGAGTTTCAAATCTGGAAACTTATTTTCTAGCGGATAATAATTTCGCCTTTCACCATCTACTACTAGCGATAGATTCTTGTCTCCTCGCCATTCATCTAATTTCCAAAAGCCCACTACTTTTTCGGGATGCTTGTTCACATTCCGATAATATGAGAGGTCTATCTTGGCTACACACCAATTTTCCCATCTATCGCCCAGACACTTATTCTTATCTCTAGAATTAGTTATGCTATCACACATCGATCCTAGATCTGATAGGCTATTAATCTTCGTCATATTTTAACTCTATTTCTGGTATTGTGATATATTTTCTATGATCAAAGAAACCCTCTCCTCCAGAGGGAGAAGACACTTTTGTAAAAATTCTATTTAATTCATAGTCATCCCAGTCTTCATAGTCATCACTATCGTCATTACCCATTGAACATATCAAATAAAGATTATTCAATAGGTCTATTGAATCTCCTGACGGTAATGGTGCACTTACGTTTTTATTCTTTAATTTATCATTATTTATAACTCTACATACATATTCAAAGTACTGAGCATATTTAGCCAAAAAGCCACATAGATTAGGGCAATAATAAAGGTTCTTAATCACTATTATACGCGCGAATACTCTATCTGAAATTGACCATATTGACTTTAAAAAATTCAGTTCTTCTTCTTCAGATGCAAATCTATCTTTTTCCGAAATTTGCACTTTCTTTTTTGAAATTTCAGAAACAATATCTTTTAAAGTTTTGTCTTGGCAATCCACTTTTATTATTTCTTCAAACATTTCGGTTTTACCCTCTTTATCCTTTTCCTCTACTGTATAATCTTCCTTTGTTCCTCCTTCGACGAACCAAAGATATCTATAGTCATCAATCTTACTATTTGCTCCCTTCTCTTCCCCATAATATTTAAATGTCGGATAATATTGGCGCTTTTTATCCTCTTTGTCCTCTTTCTCTTTATAACTATTAAGAATATCCTCAATAATATGTTTTTTTATCCCGTTTATAAGAAAGTTAATTTCAGATTCTTTGAATGTAGTATCTAAAAGGATATTCCTAATGATGTTATGAGTTTCTTCTCCCCCGAAAATAACATTTTTTTTAAATTCATTATAGTCATTCTCCGGTAATACTCTATTTGACATCCACTCTGAAGTTTTAAAGTCACTCGCAATGAATTCCGAATTTTCATTTGAATTGTCTTTTTTTGTCATTACCTTCAAATTATTTGATAAATATTCCAATAAAAGCGTTATTGATAATTGACGTTTGGAAAGTTGATATTCATAGATATAATCTTTTTCTTCTTTTACCCCACCTTTTACAATATATCGTGAGAATTCTTTATATAATGTGTCACTAGCATTATTTGAGGTGAGGTTAAAAATTCCGTCAATCTTTTCAACATAGAAATAATAGTTTTTATCCTCTCTTGTTCTTATTTTTTTTATATTGTAAACACAATGTGATTTATTCAAATGATTGGGATCAAGAGGGACGTATACAACCGGAAATTCAACTTCAGCACCTTCTTCTGTATTTATATCACCTTGAATTTTCCCTATATTTTTTATTTCCTCTATATCCAATCTGTATTTGTTGTTGTCGTCCTTCTTTTTAGCATCATCACCTTTATAACAAATCCAGGCATTCTTTATCCATTCATCGCCTTTTTTCTTATGCAACGCCTTCCTAGTTAATATTCCTTTTCCCATAACTATCTTCCTATTTTCTTTAAATCATTAATTTCTAGAGGAGACCACAAATCATCTTTCTCAAATTCCGTCCTTGCAAAAAATTCCTTTTTAAATTTTTTAATAATATTCTCGTTGTTCTCAACAATCATAAATGAATGAGCTCCGATTATTCCCCATAGTATATTATTACCTCCTAATGGCCTATAATCAAATCTATTATTACGCCCCATTCTTTTAGGTATCTCCTTCATTAAACCTCCCTTATATTCATTAGATTTGCCTATGTCGTTAATTTCCGTTTTTTTAGTAGACCGGACTTTTTCGAACAAAACCTCCAGATATTTTCCTAAATCGTCAAGCTCCTTCTGTTGCTTTTCGACGAAATCTATGATGCTTTCCGCTCTTTCTTGATTTTTGAATTTATTCTTGATGTTTTTAAAGTTTGATAGAGACTTATCTAATTCACTCTTATATTCGTTTATGTTTAAATTGGCATTACGATAAATATCATACAACCTATTATTATCCGTTTCATAAGACACTTGCCCTATGCCATCAAGTGCTATCAATAATCTAGCATCTTTCAATGCGCTATAAAGCTGCGACATTCTATCATTTACAAGATCTTTTTCCCTTTCCTTAATAGTATTCTCGCTTAATTCCTCCGAACTTTTGATTGTTCTCTTCATCACATAAATTGTCACTGAAGCTCCTAACAGCACCCCAAAAAGATCTATGGCAGTATAAAAAACGTCAGGAGATTTATGCATAAACTCAGAGACACTCGTATAGTGCCCTATAAAATAAACAATAATAAGAAAGAGGAAGGGTATCACAATTGCCAGTATAAGCAATAGCCACAATGAATCCAATACTGATTTCTTTTCTTTCATATCAAACTTTGATTTACTAATTGTAACTGTTATTAAGTACCTAAAAGACTTAAGTTTTCAAATTAGATCGCTATTACCTATTTATTTGATCATACTCGACAAAGGCATCATAATCGCCGTCTAGGCTGGTGCCGAAGGCTATATTCTGAATTCTGTTATAGATATAGAATCGGGATGGAACATTAAACTAGGTAATGGCACATCGGCTATAGCTGATATACCATTACCTTCAATTTTTTGCCTCAACTAAGATTTCCTATAAATGGATTTAGATACGGATTTTCATCATCACTTCCATAATACTCTGATGGAGAGGCTATGTACAGTTTGCCTGGATGCCTATTTACAGATTCAATGACCTTGTTTTTTATCTCATCGGGAGCGACAATTAAGTAAATGCGCCATCCACACCAATTAACACCTAATTCTTTTATAGATTTAGGTAATTCTATAAGATTAAGCGAATTGCATGGGTAGAAAGCATCCGAGCCGATTATTTCGACGAAGAATAGATCTACTTTATAAAGTTCATTACAATTCCAAAATGCTTTATTACCAATTCTTTTGACTGTAGAGGGAATACGTATTTCCTTTATTTTAGTCGCCCAGAATGCTTTATCTGCAATTTCAACAAGAGAATCTATAGGAGAAAACTGATTAAATTTTTCTCCAAAATTATCATTATAGTAGATTAATGATCCCTTTTTTAAATCATACAATGCGCCTTTGTAGAATTTAAAAAAAGGAGACTGACTATCAATTTCTATATGACAACAGCTAAAAGCTCCTGGCTCAATAGTTTCTACGGAAGCGGGGAGAGTAATTTGTTTTAAGGAAGTACATCCAAAAAAAGCTTCTTCTCCGATTTTTTTAACAGATGGAGGAATTATAATTTCTGTTAAAGAATTAAATCCATCAAAAGCCCTACTTCCTATCTCTTCCAACGAGTTTGGGAGCTTTACTAATGTATAATCCTGAGGATTAATTTGTAAGTCATGATGAAGCACTTTGGTTCCATCACTGATTTCAAGAATTTTACTCATAATCTTGTTTTGTTAAAGTTTAATATAAGCTAATAATATTTTAGATAATGTGGTTTTTATCTATTTATTTGATCATACTCAACAAAGGCGTCATAATCGCCATCCAAGCTGGTGTCGAAGGCTATATGCTGAATCCAATTATAAATATAGAATCTTGAAGGAGCATTGAATACCTTTGAAGCGGCTTTTGTTTCAGAAGATGTATCATCCTGATCTGGCCCCATTATGCTATATTCTGAAGGTCTATATATTCCTTTCCCGTAACTTACGCTTGCGCCTTCATAAACTCCGACTTCGCTTGAGTATCTTGAGTCCGAAATAAATTGAGCCCAGTTAATACTGGTCGGATCGCTTTCCGTATCTATATTCAAGTATCTATGCTGACTATGCCAATTTGATAGACTTGATGACTTTGTATACTCATTATCCTCATAGCCACTATTGACATATTCATCTCCAAGTTTTCCTAGTCCATGTCCATCGGCTTCATGATGGATAAAAAATGCAAGATCTTCATTACTCACTCCCAAAGGACAATAAGCAATAGATCGGAACATAGGTTCAGTAGACAATACTTCATAATTCCTCTCAGTATGACATTTACCAGCTTTGAGGATAGTATTTAACACGACAACACATAGTACGTTTCCTGCCGAAGATGCTTTTTTAGAATAGGTCGCCACAGTTGTATCTTTTGCTTCGAGCGAACCAGAATCATTCACATATGCTCCAAAAACCGTATTTGAAGCACATCCTCTGGTAATATATGAGGACTCGGATACAGCATAAACCTTATATAGATTAAATAGGTTTCTGAAAGATTTAACAGGTTCTATTGTAAAGAAAGCCTCAATAGCATCATTCATCACCTTATCATAAGAACCATCCTCTATCATTTTATCAGTAAAACCATCTCCCATAAAGACCACGTCGACACCATATCCTTCGGAAGCTAATTGGAGCGTATCAACTTGTCCATCCATACTATAGTCAGAAGACTTATATAGTTCATCTTCAGTTGGAATTGTGACTTCTACGGAATTTGTAACTGAAACCCCAGAAGAATTAAACCGAACCCTTATTACATATGTTGCCCCTTCTTGGATGCTAGTAATTATATATTTTGTATCATGAGGATCATCACATACTCTTCCACTCGAACTTGATGTTTCTTTATTACTCCAAGAAACGTAAATTAATTCCGCATCATCAATCTTCGGCCATTCAACTGAGATATAAGTAGGATAGGCCTCAACCTTCAAGGAAAAGGCGTTATTCACCAAGTCCGCGCGGTCAAAAGAGAGATTGGAATAAGTATTTTTCGTGGAAGAGATAACCTCTCCGGACTCATCAAGGAATTCAACAATAAATTCGTCATAAGTACCGGTTGGGATAGGAATAAACACATCCACTGCACTGTTTTCAGGGAAACCAGACACGGTAACACAGTTCTCTGCATCCTTCGAGCTATCCTCACTTGCAATTTCTGGTGTCGCCGCTGTATAATCATAGGTAAACTCACCAGCAATCTTCTTTCCGGTAGCAATCACCTTCAATGTCTCAGCACCGAGTGGCAGAGCATCATAATTGAGTTTCAATAATGACATGACATGGCTAAACTGGAAGATACCGCTATCGTCCTTCTTTCCTATCATAGGAATAGCCACGGGCGTTGTGGGGTATGTATATGAGTTTGGAAGAGTGATAGTCACATTGTTCCCATCAAGTGTCGTTTCAGAAGAATAAGGATAAACGGCAATGTCACCTACCTCAATATCCTCTTCATTAGTAAATTGAGCAGTTTTTGATCCGGCACCTTCGCTGAGGGCAAACTCCTTAAATTCGCCATTCGAAAGCACTCCAAGTCCATCTTCCTCACTCCAAGAGAAAATACCGAAGTCTGTAAAATTAGCTTTGGTGTTTGTATCAGCATATTTCGCACTAATACTAACTCCTCCATTATTGATAATCGGAGAATCTTTTTCTCTCGATTCTTCCATTGAACACCCTACGAAATAAAATAGAGTAGAAAATAGAGCAACTGCCCTAAGAGCATTAATTAAATTTTTCATAAATGGAATTCAATTGGTCTTCAAAATCAGAATTTAGTGGTTTGGGATTTAAATCGGTGCCTTCTCCCGAAACGGCAATGGGACATGAAACGTCCAATCTAATCGCCTCAGAAGAAGGCGACAGATAATACATCTTCTCTCTTTTCATAATTCGTTGATAATAATATGTTATTAATTATTATTCGCGGTTAGCTTACTTTTGTTCTCTAGTAATAGGTGAGTCGGGGAAATAACAAGAAAGTGGAGTCGCAGACACCTATCCGTAAGTAGGGCGTCGACTCCCTGAGATGCAGACAGGTGAATTCGGCCCCACTTGTTGTATCTCAGGTTAAGAGAATACAAGACAAATGGGCGAATTCAACCAATCCCTTCCATCTCAGTAATTAATTGTCGACGTTTACTTAAAAGGGTTAGCGAAAACGCTTTATGTTATGGCTCTTTTCAGCCACCACAAATATAACAATATTTTGTGAAAAGCGTTTATAATTAAAACATTTTCAATAATTTATTTAAAAATCTCAAAGCCCGCACATCCACTCACCAGGAAGAAAAGACAAAAAACCACAACCTAATAATTTAGTTTGTGGTTTTTCTTTAAGTTCTAAGATTTCATGAGCGCAGTCAAAGCTCCCGCAAAAACAATAAGAACAATTACTCCGATAAAAGAAACTATTGTTCCAGCTATTGCCAGGCCCCGTGGCTTTTTAAATAGACCTATAAATGAAAGTAATAGGCCGATGAGCCAAAGTATCCAGTTTAATATTGGAGCCCAGGAACATAAGAGCGCAATTAATGAAATAACAAAACCTGCAGTTCCCGCACCATTGCTTTTGTTAACTACTACAATTTGAGGGGCTACATCTTGACCCCCGTTATTAATATGTTGTTTCATTTTTATTTAGTTGTTTAATATGTTCAACTTCCTTAAGATATGTCTTATAATTTTCACTGTCGTTGAATTCCACATCAACACTAGGGCTACTAAAAAATGAACCACCTGAATACTCATAGGTAATCTCACCCTCCTCTATTTTATAGGTTCTTGTCGTCTGGTCAAATTCTTCAGGCTCACCATATAATGAATCCAGATACGCTGGCAGGGATGTAGAATATTCTGAATTTTGTGAACGCGTTTTTTGAGGGTTATTACAAAAAATCTTCATATAATATACGGTATGAGTCTCTGGAGAGTAATCCACATATATTTTATCCCACCCTCTTTCCTCAAATAAATCAGGAAACAATATCGTAATATAGTTCCCCGAAAAACTAAGCCTATCATTCTTTTTAGAATTAATTGTCCATCCCAACGAGCCTAATTGACTTGAGAATTCCTCAACTGGACCTTTTAACGTCAGATCAAGTCCAGGAATAGTTATATGTTTAACTTCAACCACTACCGGTTCTTCAGATTGGTTCTGATCTTTCTTTTTTCCTCCACACGATGATAATGCTAAAAGCAATAGTGCGGATAAAGAAACAATTGTAAGTACTTTTCTCATATCTTTATTTAATTAAGGGTTAATTATTTCCATTTAATAGGGTTTCACCTATTTTCTTTTCTAGAACGCCTGTACTTAAAATAGGATAATCGTAACTACCTGCCATGGTAATACTTTTGTAATACAAATCTATTATTGACACTTCTACAGAACAGCCCCAGCATCAGCAACATCAGTTGCGACGACACTTGCTAGTCCACATGACACTACCGCATTTGAGATTAAAATCAAACCGCAGAGAAAAAGAATGTTTTTACCTTTCATGACTTAAATTTTTGCTTTCCCATAGGCTCTTAGGGATAAATTAATAAGAAAGTGGAGCCACCATTCAAGCATATCACAGTGCAGGTTTCACCGAGCGGATAGCGAATGCACTTTCAATCATTTATTTAAAAATCTCAAAGCCTCGCACACCCCTCCAAGCGAGGGAGTGTGCGATGAGGCTTCGGTAAAAGTCTGTGATCTCCCCTAATACCCCTCCTCTTCAAGATTGATAATTTTGAGGGAGATGCGGGAGCGGATGTCCCTGAGGAGACGGATGCTCATTGGATTCCAGTCATCGGTCTTGCGGACCATGGTAGCGAAATCGCAGAGCTGGGAGAACAGCACCCCGTCGGGCGAAAGAGATCCGACAAAGGCCCTGTCGGAGTAGATGTGCACCCTGCCGCCTTTCAACTCGACACTATAAATAATGTCGGTATCCATAAAGCCTACGCTGAAAGCTATGAAATCAATGCAGGTGATTCCCGTTTCGTCGAAAAACTCCTTGATGGCAAGAAGACGATCCAGATCGGTGACTTCATAGCCAGGGTATGGATTATCCTCGACATACCTCCAACTCCAACGTCTGAGACGGGCACGCAACTCTTCGATCCACTCGAAACTCATCCGAATCTCGTTGTCGCCATACTCGTCTATGGGAGCAGGAGCCATTTTGGACGGAGAGATTGTGAAGTAGACTTTGTTGTCGTAGGAAGGGTACTCGAGTTTGATATCAAACCCGTTAACGGAGGTTTTCAAAAATTTTTCGCTCATGGGCAAATAAATTTTTAAGTTAAACATAAGGGGACATAACGGACAATACTTCCGGAGAGAGGCGTACACAAGCCGAGAGTTTTAGGTCGGAATTGGGAAAAGTGAAATGTCGTATGCGACAGGGCACACTTCTCCCTCCGGAAGTTGTTGGCCGAAATTTTTTCACTACAGGGCACAGTTCGCCCATCAATAATTTTGAACTTAAAAACGGGAATAAATAAAGAAACCACACTTTCGCATGGCGATGGTAGAAGATATTTCCACCGGAACCATAAAAATAATATTGATCAAAGTGCTATTTGCAACTATAGCGGAGGTGTCGAAGGGACCATCACCCTCCGGCTTCCACGAGAAAGGCGCCAACGGGAACAATACAAATAGATCTTTTTACCGTCGACTAAAAATAATTTCTTTAAACCCAACTTTGTTGGTGACATGGGCATGACGCCCAAAAAAGATTCCGTTTGGTGTGGAAACGAAAGAAAGAAACACTCTCATTACCGCCGCTGGCTGAGAGTAGGCCAGCTCAGCATGTCAAGGAACTCCTAAAAACAAAAAGGTCGTGTTAATTCACGCGACACTACTCCCAGCTTGCGCCAAGAGTGCATCATTATAGAATTAATACGACATTTCGCTTTAGTAGATGCAAAGGTAAGTCATTTCGTTGCAAAAAAGCAAATAAATTTTCAAAAAATTTTCACAATCTTGCTTTTAAGGGCTTTTCTTGCTACTTTTGTGAGATGTTCTTCGGTGCGCAAAAACGCCCTCAGAAGGCAGCAGAATGGAACTTTAAATATCCGAGAAGGAAA